>Ga0123354_10001232_pt1 | contig 30328 bp, 26 predicted proteins | sample TergutLab28metaG_2_FD_97872 | JGI IMG/M metagenome (GOLD analysis project Ga0123354, IMG submission 97872) | Labiotermes labralis P4 segment gut microbial communities from Petit-Saut dam, French Guiana - Lab288 P4 | ecosystem: Host-associated > Arthropoda: Insects > Digestive system > Gut ... | reverse complement strand
TGGTCAGCGCAACGGGTCCCCACAGCCGTTAATCTCTGTTTTCTAGACCTGGAGCCGCTACTTTTTTCATTCAAGTAGCTCCTCAGTTGACCTCACGAGGCTCACGAGGCTGAGTGGACCCCGGTAGTAATGTTTGAACTGCCAGTAGAAATTGTTTGACACACATACGTAGAGTATCGGTGCGGCTGAGCCTATCTTCATGAAATTAATCATTCTTCAGAGGCATAAACCGAAGCATTTTACATCGAATTTCACCATAATCGGCCGAGGAGTTCAGAAATTACGGGCATCAGTGCCGGATTTGATGAAAGTCACACAAAATGTTCAGTCACAAATAATTGGTTAGAGACTGGCAGATGGACGGATTGTCTCCGCATTTGGCTTTTTTTTTTTTTACTTCGTCACGAACGCCCAAAACTCGAATAAGCATCTGTGGGAAGTTATCGAAACTTTCTGATATCTTACCGAACATGCTGTGACGCAGGAAAGAATAATATATAGAACTCAATAACATTCATCTTCTATCCTAATTCCCAGGTACAAGTGCGGTCCAACAGAACCAGTATCAGTGCACTTTTGGGTGCGTTCGTGTTTCACCTACTCCATTCTGTGGCATAAAATGCGGAAAAGATGGATAATAGTTCATTTACGCTCTCAAGTAACGTTTGACTTTCAGAGATCCCATCGTCACGAGAATTATAATCCAGAATCTAACTGAGGGAATATAATTTATTCCATTGTCACCAAAATTGATCTAGTAATATGGAAGTCACGTGTAGATATTTATGCACGCTGATAAGTAAAGTAAAGCATATTACTGTTCCCGACACTCAGAAACTTGCACTGTTTGTGCAACGCAACACTCTACGACTATCAGACACGATACTTGCGGGATAGTGCACTCTGTAGCAGTACAACCCAAACGTTCAGCACTCCGAATACCAAAAATAAAAACTGGATCTATTCTAAGCCAGTCCAATCGACCTTCTATCCACATAACTTATTTCTACAACACCCTCTTAATATTATTCTTCCAAATATCGTATTAAATCTTCCAAGCGTTTTCTTCCCTATAACCCTGTTTATGTAATATTCTTTATGTTTATGTAATTTTTTAATGTTTATGTATATTTTATGTTTATGTAATTTATGTTTGTGTTTATGTAATGTCTATGTGTATTTTATGTTTACGTAATTTTTTAATGTTTATGTATATTTTTTATGTTTATGTAATATTTTTTATGTTTACGTAGTATTTTTTATGTTTATGTAATATTTTTTATGTCTGTGGTTTGTGACTAGTCGATTATAATCTACTGTACTCTGTATATAATATATAAAACCACAAAGGTTTTGCGTAAGAAATATCCCCTCTTGGTTTTTTTATTTAATTCTTTTTGGCCCCAAGAAATTTCTTGACACCTATTTGTCCGGTACGTCAAGTTCTACGTTTGTCCGTAAAATTAAACCTCGACATATCATAACTACACAAAATAACTGGCAAACGTATTCTTATGTGTGCTGTGATTCAGAAAACATTAGTTACTGAACATATTATTGTTTCTTTGTTTTGTTCCATCCTATTGAATTTTGAAGTACCACATGTAGATAATTTTCATGCTAATAGTGAATGTGCTGTATATTTTGATTTTCATGGTATGAGTGTATTTAACTAACAAGATGCACGCTGTTACATGGTCGCAACCGTGCACCATATTCTGAATAAGGTGTACTGAGTTTTCAAAAGTCCCACCAAAGATGCAATAACTTTTCTGCGTTTCAGCTTTCGAGCTAAATATAGAATCACACTAGAAATAGCCTTTCCTTACCTACATGTGCGCCATGCTGGTCGCATGAGTGCGTAGTTTCTCACTGTACGCATGACGACAGTAGAAATATCGCGTCAAAGTACACAGGTAACTAGCATAGTTAGGTTATTTCGTTCTCGGAGCTGTGTGATAGGTAGCTTCTTTGTTGGTATAATTATTATCGAAACTTGCATGTGTCCACTGCCATTGGACACATGTTCATATGGACTGGTAGTTTTGCTTGCGGAAGAAGGAGAATAAAGGTTGTAGTTACTACAATCACTAAATCAATTAGATAGTGTGACGATTGGTATCGTAAATCTTCCCATAGCATTAAATCGTTTTCATTCCCGAAAGGTCAATGAAATAATCCCATCTTTGTCCAGCTAGGTGGCGCTGAATTTTGATGTTTGTCCATGGCCGGGGGGGGGGGGGGGGGGGCTAGGTGGTTATGTTAGCTATCCATAGATGGCGGTTGCAGGTTAATATTTTAAAATTCAATGGCGGTGTATCTCATTGCTGTTGTGTACGGAAGTGAAGAATGGTATGTATGAACATGTTTTGTATTTAAGTGCGAAAGAAGTACTTGAGGGTTTTCTATCAAGGTTTTTTGAAGTATTTGTAACGTTCATAAAATATAAACATTTTAGCCGAGGAGGGAGCAAGTTGAGGAGTGTAGCACGTAAATGGTACTGTTTTTAATATTCATTTCAGTAAAGCGTGAATGCCGTATGGTGCTGTACGTTATCATAATTATTTACGTAAATTTAGGATTTTAAAAAGATCTACAGGAAAGAAAACTTCATCACGTTTTCATATCTCCACATTTTGACCTAAGTACATCAGCAATATTTCGGAGGAAGAGAATGTGCAAATCTTGTTAGAGTTAGTGGCAAAATAATTGGTTCAGAATAAGGGTAAAGATAGATGTAAAGTTGTCCATGTTCACGTCATGAAGGCACATAGGGTGAGTACAGCTTCACGTATTCGTAACGTCGACTTTAGATGGAGGTGAGTGGTCAGCTTCATGCCCCAGCCGCTTGACCCCGGGAAAACCCAGGTATCCATTGAATGGAAGGCTGGATGGACCCCAGAGTCGGTCTGGACGTTGTGAAGAAGAAGAAGAAATTTTCTTGTCCGTAAAGGAATTCGAACAACGGATCGTCCAGCCCATTGCATAGTCACTATGCCAAGTAGAAATACAACCAAACTGATGTTGTGGTAGCTAATATGAAGCGGTCACCATTGAGTAGTCATGAATAGTTCTGATATAATAAGCCATAATTTCTTTTGTGATTTAGGGAGTCCAGCCTTTTGGCACATGCTTAATTACTGCTATGACTCAGTTTGACATGTGATGAACTTTATATTTTTGAATAATGTTTGAAATTAGTGTGTACTGATATCTGTTAACTAAAGGCTGTTTGGTGTTCTGCATTGAAACATGCATATGAAGTGTTTCCCCTAGTAGAAACTTGAATTATGGAATAAAACTGCCTTTGATACTCTTGGTACTAATGTTATATAAAAAGATAGCACAACACGCTACCCATAAGTTGTATATTTCATTACTTGACTTTGGAACAAAAAAACTAATCAGAGTTAATTTAAATCATCCAAATCTGATATTGCTAAAATTGTGTAAAGTAGAAAAAGTGAAATCAAACATAAGTAAACTTACCCAGACATTGTAATAATCTGCTCTTTGCCAGTTGTTTTTTTTTGTGGTATAATTGGTGACATGTTTTGGCACAAGTTGTGTGCCATTATAAGACCAGTACAGACATGATGAAGATAGAATTGTCTCTTATTTTATGTCATATTAAGGTAATGGGTGCAGTTATACTAAACAAAAAGAGTTGTTGGTGGAAAATGAAGAGATTGCTATAATGATCAAGAATACAATCTTACACACGCAGCCCTTGTTTTATGCCCGTTTGTTTTACGTTTTTTGCTTTAGTGCCCCTTGCCTATTTACACCACCTCTTAATTTATGCTATCTCATTTTTATCTTAACACCTTTTGGGTGCCTGCATTGTGTTATGATAATCCCTTGTTTCTGATGGGAATGTTGTTATTGATTTATGCCTTTTTGATTGACATCCACTTATTCAGGAAAACACAAGGTCTGGGTGTACTGCAATAAGAAATTATCTAGACATTTATCAACTATCCTACAGGAACTGGTGACACTTATTTTATGTTTGTGAACAATGTGTAATGGTTTACAGGCTTGTATTCTGCCATTATCACATTTGATTAATGTGGTTAGTTAATTTCAGTGATCATAACCTATATAATGTCTCATCACTTGCATTGGGGTTATACATCACAGTTTGATGTTACACACATGATGAGAATATTATTAGCCATTATGACATAATGTAAACATAAGTAGTACATCACTGGCAAGTATTTTCAGCAGTACTTTATTTATTTAAAATTGTAAGCCCAACTAAGCTGCTCTTATGTTGATCAGAATCTCTAAAGTATGCCCTAGATTTTCAGATCTCTTACTGCTGGAGTATATGCTGATTTAAATCTTTTGTTGGTATAACTGCATAAGGCTTAATGGGATCAGAGTGTCATCATGTAAGTGATATTCTAATTTGGCTGCAGCATTTTTCAAATAAATTTGATGATTTTTGTGTTAAATTATTATTTAATATTAATGGTAACTTCTGGTAGTATGATATATTTAAAGATGCAGTGTCCAGCTTTACCTGGAATGATCAACACATTTCTGGAATTCAGTCTTAGCAAGGTAACCATGCTTCTGGTTAAAAGTAAAGGGCTGGAGTGTGCAGGAAGTAAATCATGCTATGTGTGGAGCAGGTTGAAATGTTTTGAGATGCGTTAATGTGTCTTAGATGCCCGTGGAGTAGATGTATGTTGCCATTGTTCATCACAAGATCTCAGGTTGAACAGTGGAAATACATGAAGTTCTTTTGCAAACTGGAGAAAGGAGCCAGCAGAAACCCCTTTGAACTTCTCTGCAGTTTGTAGAAATAATGTTGTTACAGTATGTGCTGTGTATGACAGTACATCTGAGTTAAAAATTGCCAAGATTACTAGAAAATGATGGGTGCTGCAGCAGCAGGCCAGAAGCATCAAGGAATAATGAAAATATGTCCAAAATTTATACAGTCATGACATCAGATTGGTAAGTGATGATTAAACAGTAGCAGATAAATTGACGTCTTATGTGGATCAGCTCAGAGCTTTCTGAAAAAAAGATTTGTCAATGCGGCATGCATATGTAAATTTGTGCCACAATTCTGCTGGTGTACCAGATGGTCATTGCTGCTGGACTCCTTGAATGATCAGTGCAAGAAGCAGACTTCTTGTTGAAGATGATAGCTGGGGATGAATCTTGTGTCTTTGTGTGCAGTCCTGAGCTAAGATATCAGTTCTTTGAGTGGCACACTAACATTTCACCCTGAAAGAAAAATACTTGGGTCACTAAATCTCAGAGGAAGGTCATTGTGGTTGCTTTTTTCAAGAACTGTGGTGTGACACACTGTTTTCTTATGTAAAAGTTCTGAAGCATTGAGGGATGTGATTTGGCATAAAAGGCTGAAGAAATGGACGTGCCTGAATTCTGAGGACTCTCTGATGCTCCCACATTCATCAGCTCATACACAATATGTATATTCCTCACATTATCTGTGTTATCATATAGGAGGTGTTGCTGTCACAGCAGTGATTTTCTATGATGCTGCTTGTTTTGCATGTGAGACTTTGGTCCCATTAGGCCTTATCTAGTGATACCAACATAAGACAAATATCACCAAATGTTCCAGTAATAAGAGCTCTAAAAGTCTGGCGCTTAATTTTCAATTTCTGATAAACATAGGTTAGTACTGTAGACTTTAGTTAAATAACAAAAGCATTGATGGAAATATTTGCTAGTAAATTGTTGTTTACTCTTAGATGTTTTTAGATTGGTTAATAATATTTTTTTGTGTAATTCTACTTTAAATACCAAAAGAAATGTGTGTTTTAATTTATTTCATTCAGGTAGTGCACAAATATAGGTTTGATCTTTATAGTGACAATGAAAAAAGGTTTTTAAAATGTTCTTTTAGCCATCAGTTCCCCAACATTTTCCCAGCTTGTGTGGTCACAGAACTGAGTGTACCTTTGCTTCTGCTCCCCATATACTTTTTTGTGTCACAGTGACTGAATGTGGACAGTTTGATGTAAGTGAGACACAGAAAGATTAATAGACATGTGTATGTGTGTGCATGTGTGTGTGTGTGGTGTGTGTGTGTGTGTGCATGTGTGTTTGTGTGTGTGCATGTGTGTTTGTGTGTGTGTGTGTGTAAGTGTGTGAGAGTGTGTGTGTGGTGTGTGTGAGTGAGAGTGTGTGTGTGTGTGTGTGTGTGTGTGTTGTGTTGTGTGTGTGAGTGAGAGTGTGTGTGTGTGTGTGTTTGTGTGTTTGCTGAAGCTCATTTCTAATCCTCTTCATTCTATTACAGAAATCAGATGATCCAAACATGGACAATAAAGACAGTGATGTAGCAATCAAAGTAGAATCTTCAACTGCTATTTTAAATAAGGACTTCAAGGTAAACATAACTGTAGTATTATCTTGATATTGCAGACAAATGGAGGGTAGAATAGGCATGAATAATTGGAAAACAAGGGTGGTCCATATGAGGCTGGAACTTCTCATGTAGCTTGGTGGACAGATACTGACCTCTAAAATATTTACTGGACTACATGTAATATCATCTTATAAGACAGATTGTTGTCTGATGGAATGTGACATCATGTCTGGTGGAGAGGTTCAGACCTCTGAAATATTTGCTGGGAAACACTGCATAATGTGCAATAAGATGATACTCGTGATTTGTTGAACTGACATACTTAATCCATCCACGAGAGCTGATAAGTAATTTTTCCACCTATTCAAAATAATGTGGGAATCTCAAATCACCAGTATTACCCTTTACTAAGCTCCCTTTTTACTTAGTTTGACACAGTACACCAGCTGCAGGGATGTATGTGTATCTCGCAGGTCTGTATTGAAGTTCTGTGATTGGCACATTCTTGCTGCTTACTAGTCAACCTTTGGTGTTTTCGGCAGCACACTGCTTGTTTTCAGTTATTAGTATTAGTCTCCAAAAGGTTATTCTGCATGAGTTTCTGATGTGTTTGTTATTATTGTATGAAGTTCTTTAATTTTGTCTTCTGCCACAACTGTGGTTGTTTACATAGAATTAGGGAGAAATACTATGGCAAGAATATGAAGACTAATGGTGTGTGGTGCTAATGTTGTGTGACAAAACAAGTTATGCTCAGTATGTGCATTGAAGTAGATGGTACACAGCACCCAAGAACATCAGACATCAACAGGAAGGGTGTGTGTGGCCTGAATATATTCACTTGACATTGAAGGCTTCAAGACCTAAGCACAGGGTCTGCTTCACCATCATTAAAAATCAGTGATCCCTCTAAAGGTCTGTTAGAGAACTGAATCATTATACGTAGATGAGTCAATAATTATCAGCACTACAGATACAAACTTTATTTCAATAAAAATAGAAAACTTATAATAACATAATTTTTCGACATAGTCCCCTTGCTTTTCAATGCACTTCTTCCATCGTTGCACAAGCTTCTTTATGCCCTGAGAAAAAAACATATTTGGCTGAGCAGCGAGCCACGCATGCACCACTTCCTTCAGTTCTTTGTCTGAGGTGGATCTGTTGTATCCGTTGTGGACCCGATGAGGAACGTATCTTAGATGTTGTTCCCAGGGAGGACGGAGCTCGTAACTCTGGTTAAGACGGGGAGTCAGGCAGGCTGCACACACTCTCATTAATCCCCAAGCAGAATATATTGGAGTTTTATTGTGCAAGAATATAGAGTAATTGCATTTACAACTGAAATGTATCAGTGACACTTCTCACCAGTTGACTCTACATTACCGTTCGCACTCACTGACTGTCCAGCTTCGTACTCTGCTGCTCAGACACAGTTCGAGCTATGCAGCAGACTGCTGCTGCAGAACAAAAAAGCTATTGTTAAATGTGTTGCTCCGCACACTGCTCGCGTGATACACTTAGCGAGTCCAGTTATAAACAAAAAAAGTGGAAGGAAATTATATTCCTCCCATGCCTGGTCTTAAGAGAGGCAAGAACTAAGCATGAGTAAATTTAGCTTATGACTAACATACAGTAATGTAAGAATGCTAAAAAGAAAACCACAACAAAAAGAAATCAATGTGTGTCAACTACACAACAAATTGACAGCCCCTTAATGCCTCCTTGAGTGAACCAAATAGGTGATAGTCTGAAGGAGCGAGATCAGGACTATATAGAGGGTGAGCCAATACCTCAAACTTGAGTTTATGGAAGGTTTCAGCTGTGTGGGCAGCAGTATGCAGATGTTGTCATTCAACAACACAATGCCTTTTGACAGTTGTTCTTGGTGTTTGCTTCGAATTTCAGTCTTCAGCCTGTCAATAAGCATCTCACTGTAATGAGCACTGTTTATTGTTAAACCCCTCTCCTGGTAATGTTCCAGTATTGGGCCTTGTGATTCCCAAAAACTGTAAGCGTCAATTTTACTACTGATGGTTGGCTTTTGAACTTTTTCCTGATAGGCGATTGTGGATGTTTCCATTCCATACTCTGCTTTTTACACTCTGGCTCATAATGGTGGACCCATGTTTCTTCACCAGTGATGATTCTATCCAAGAAGGCATCACTGTATCATAGCGATCCAAATTTTGTTGGCAGATGTCCAAGCGCGTTTGTTTATTCAGCATTGTGAGTTGTTTTGGGATCCATCTTGCACAAACTGTATGAAAGCAAAGTCTGTTGTGGATGACTTCATAGGCAGAACCACGACTAATTTGCAGACGATTTGCTACTTCATCAATAGTCAGTCGTCTAACATAACCATGTCATGTACGTGCTTAATGTTGTTGTCAGTTGTGGCCGTGCATCTGGCTCCTTCATGCGTAACACTTGTGCGACCATTTTTTAATTTTTCTATCCATTTGTATACACTGTGTTGCGGCAAAACACTGTTCACATATGGTGCTGAAAGTCTTCGATGGTTTTTGGCCCCTGATACACCTTCAGACCACAAAAAATGGATCACTGAACGCTGCTCTTCCTTGGTGCAAACACAAAGTGGAGCGGCCATGGTTAACGTTGCGGTTGTAACAAAGGAACTGACCTAGCAACTTCAAACCTGCACAGCAGTGATAAAAAGGAAACCACGCCCAGCGATGTGCACAAAAATGACACTGCTGCCAACCGAAACACAAATGCGACTGCATTACGGATAATTATTGACTCACCCTCGTATAAGTGTGATGTTGGCCGAGATTAACTATGATGTTAGGCGAGTAGTTAGTGTATTATTGAATATTAAGAAGGTCCCAGGTTTGATTTCAGCTGTTGGTACTAGTATCAAATAAGGAGGCTAGCAACAGTATGTGAGTGTAATAATAATATGAAGATGATGCCAGCATGAACTTCCAAAGCTTTCTGTGTGTAGATATACTTCAGAAGTGGGCAAGTACAACATAGTATTTATCTTTCTTATATATTGCTCTTCATGTGACTGAGTGAGTAGCTGAGTGAGTGAGTCACAGTGGGTTGCCATGGGTGTAAAGTTTCCATGGAAAACAGATGCCAGTCTGGGTTGCTTACAGTAATACCAGATGGGAGCAAGCAGCTAGAGGAATTAAAGAGTTGGTTTGCTCTTAGTCTTTGATAGATGGAATTAATTCTTGGTCTGTTGAAGTCATCTGGGAAGTTATGCTGTGTCAACATGTAAATACTTATGTTTATTGGACCATGCATCATCTTGATAGTTGAATAAAGAGAGACCAACTTGATGTCACTTGCTTTTTTATTTCATTATTTAATGCTCAACATGTTTCAGATGTTAATACATCCATCCTCAGGAGCTTGTGACTTATTTGTTGAATTATTTCATGGGTTGTCCGGATGCAAAGTAGTGCTTCAGCCTGCATCCGGATACCACACCACGCCAGCCAAACCACAATGTAACACCAACACGCATCAAACCAGAGCAATACAACCCATGAAATAACTCAACAAATAAGTCACAATCTCCTGAAGATGGATGTATTAACATCCGAAACATGAGCATTAAATAATGAAATAAAAAAGCAAGTGACATCAAGTTGGTCTCTCTTTATTCAACTATGTAAATATTTACTTACTTACTCCATGGAGCAGAGTCCTTCTTGAGAAGTTAAATAGTTTTCAGCTAGTCAAGGAATTCCCAGCATTTTATGGGACTTGAGGGTTCATTACCACATTCGCAAGAGCCTGCCACCCGTCCTTATTCTGAACCAGATCAATCCAGTCCATGCCTTCCCCCCATCCCACTTCCTGAATATCTATTTTTTAATGTTATCCTCCCATCTGCACCTGGGTCTTCCAAGTGCTCTCTTTCCACAGGTTTCCCCACAAAAAACCCTGTATGCACCTCTCCTTTTCCCCATACATGCTACAAAAAATTTTGGAGGAATGGGCTGTCTCCACCTTAAGGTTCTAGTCTAGGTCAAGATTTTTAGAATGGAATGTGAAAGCAGCACACTCTTCCAAAATGTTGGTAGTGTTAGCCACTTGATACAGCATAACGCCCTAGAAGACTTGAGTCTTCATAAACGCCAGTGTAAGAACCTCAAATCTCCTGTGAGGTCTTTCGCTGGGATACATTGCACGTAATTTAATGTTTGTAATAAAATAGAGTATGTTACCATTTCAGCAAGGGAAACAACAGCCTGATTCAGCAGTCAAAAATCCCGTGAAGGAAGAAAAAATTAGGAAGAAGGATGATAAAAGTGTTGAACAAGTTTTGAAGGCTTTGAATAGTCTAGAAACAACAGAAGAGAAGTTGGCTGCTATGTGTAAGAAATACACAGACATAGTGGATGAAAATCGTAAACTACAGGTAACATCTGATGTTAATGTTCAGCTTAAATTCTTCCATAAGAAGTTAGAGTGTGCATTGCATTATATTGACGGTGGTATCTGCTTATTCACACTCACTGGGTGCTAAAGAGAAGTGAGACTATGTCATTTTTAGGCATGTTTGCAAAATGTGAAAATCAACTATTAGCTTCATCATGTCTGTCTGTCCATCTGTCTGTGTGGAGCAACTTGACTCCCACTCGATGGATTTTCATGAAGTTTGATTTTAGAGGATTTTTAAAAAATCTGGGAACTTTACTTGGGGGCTTATGCAAAATTGTAATATGTGGATAAATTCTTTGTAGAATGAGAAATGTTTCAGACCAAAGTTGTAGGGAAGATCAAAACATGCTTTTGATATTCAAAAATTTTTTCCAAAAATCATGCCACTTATGAGATGATGTTAAAAAATGTGGTATAAGCAGACAGGCCACAGATGACTATGCATAATATGGTGCAGAAAATTTGTGATTTGCATGCCAGATAACTAAGGTAAGAATGCAGACACGCACTCATAATATTGAATACTTATTATTGATAACAGCAGTGCAAAATATTTTGTAGCTTCACAACAATTCAAAGTGAACCCACTGTTGAATTTCCATGGTAACACTGAACAGTTCATATTGTTCACAACTACATATGTGCCAACAACAATAAGGAGGAAAGATATTGTTTTGTTTCCATGGCAGCAGTGACAATATGAATGCACAACAATGGAACATATGTACATTATCTAGCATGTTGTATGTGGCTACCAACCTTTTTGAGGGACTTACCTACAAATACTTTATGTTATCACATCCCAGAAGGCCACAATCATTGTTATAGAAGTTTTTTTGTGTCTTGGCTGCTGACATGATCTGACTCTGCCACTTCTTTGTTGTTAGGTCACAGATGTCCATTTTATAATGTCATTATGCCAGTTTGTAATTCTGCCGCTCAGTTTTGATTTGGCATGCTTCCACTTACAGATACATACAGTGCATCTGTTTGTAGTAATGGGAAATGTACGGTAGATGCATTAGAGAAATTGATAAGCTGGATTCTCACTTTGCATAGTGACAGTGTGAATCCAAGCATTCAAAATTTGTTTAGTAAAACAAATGAGAAACACAACAGCTAAAAGAAAACTAAATGTTTGGCAGGAATTTGCTTTGAATATGGACGTCAGTTGGTAAGGGACTCATATTGATGTGACAGAAATGTGTATTATTACATAATAATGTATGAGTTTAGAACCAAACAGTCTAAGAGCTACTTGACTCTGAAGATGAAGGCACCACAATTCTTTATAATCCTGGGGAACCACTTGCTCAACTTGAGTCCGTAGCAACACCATTGTTAGAATCACTAATCTTACATCTGAGAAAAATTATTTTTTTTATGGTAATATAAGGCTTAGTGCTAATAGTAGACCATATGCTAATGAGACCTAGTACATATTTAGCCAACTCATGAAAAAAATAATGGTAAGATTTAATTTAAATGTACTTTTTGTTAGGGTGCACTTGGAGGATGTATTGCTCATATAGATTTCAGTATTGTATATTGTTTTATTAGTGGGCCGGGTAGCTCAGTCGGTATAGTGACTGACTACAGGCTGGACGGTCTGGGATCGAATCCCGGTGGGGCCGAGATTTTCCGCCTGTCCAGACTGGCCCTGGGGCCCACCCAGCCACCTGTACAATGGGTACCGGGCCTTTCCAGGGAGTAAAGTGCGGCTGGGGCATGCTGCTGACCACTCACCCCCTTCTAGTGCCGCGGTCATGGAAGAGTAGAGCTATACCTCTACCCACCCTCTGGGCCACACCTGGCCTGTAACGGAACACTTTACCTTCACCTTCATATTGTTTTATTGGCATTGTAACACAACCATGGTAATTCAATATTTTATTGACTGATATCAGCATAATGGTAAAAAACTATGTGTTGGCACAAGGTATTAGAGAGCATATAATATGAAAGATTAATGTATGAATTTTTAAGAACCTGTTTTTCATGTGCTTATGAAGAAAGTGTTGCTGTCTTGTGGAATAGAAGTTTATGGATTCATTATAAGAAATTAGATTGCTAATTTACAGTTCTTTGTTTACTTCGGTAGCTAGCAGTGAAACAAACAGAAAAGAGAATGGTGATTGTGCAACGTGAAAAAGAACAATTGCAGGCAGAACACAGCAAAGCCATTCTTACCCGTAGCCGCCTGGAAAGTCTATGTCGAGAGTTACAGAGACAGAACAAGGCTATCAAGGTAACTGAATAAGACTGCAGTGAATCTTAATTGATATGTTTTGAAGTATACTCTACAGCAGAATTATCAACTATTTGTTATTGAGAGGTTTAAAATATTCACAGAAATATTCAAATTGTTGTTCATTGATGATCACAGAACATATGGTGGTCTGTGAACTGATTTTTAATCTGTTCAGGGAGATACAGATGTTTACATTGTCTTCAGGTGTCACATTAATTCATATCCTTGGACATAACTAATGGTGATATTTACTAATGAATTAGCTTAAAATTAATTTTTTTTTTTTTGTGAGATTAAAATATGTTGATGTGAGAACTGAGCCATTTGTACAGTATCCACTATAAATCACGTAAGGGTCAAGTTGTCACTCTGTGTGCCTTGAGGGCATACAGGGGGAGTGGATCTATAGTTCCACTCCTTAGCCTCAGCACTAGCTGGAGATGAGCGGTTAGCCTCATGGCCCAACTGCTCCCCCAGGGAAGGAGCCACATTATCCATTGAATGGGAGACTGGGTGGGTCACAGAGCTGGTATGAACATTTTGGAGAAGAAAAAATTTCTTGTCCCTGCCATGATTCAAACCCTGGATTAGCCAGCCCTTTGTCTATCAATTACCTGCACCCTAGAAAAGTCTTGCATCAGTTGCTGTATAGGGACAGATGGTGGAGATGTTTATTTGAATAGGTGTTCCTGTTTATAGAGAATTACCTCCTCTACTGGGAAAGTTTTGACCTTAATCTGTGTCTTTTCTTCTTTCTTAGGTACAGATATGTTGTTTTGTAACATGTTTACACACATTTTCCAAAAATTTAATGGTTAAAAACTTGGATGTTTGATATATGAGGATCTATCATAATAAATATTGTTGCTTAATTGACCTATCTGTAAAATTGAAGTTTTGACTCAACAGTGGTTCATTGATTATCATTTGCTCATGTTCAGGAAGACTGGTCATCATCTTCAGATTAATGTTTATCATTACCAAGGACTACACACGAATGCTGTGATGGTACCTTAATATAGGTGACAAATGTTGCTTTCTACACATTTTCTTGTTTATCTGTCAGAAATCATCCCTGAATTCAACACAGCATAATCTTGGGCTGTTGAAGAAGTGTCATTAAATAAATAAATGATTATCCTGAAACTACATCTTTCTCCCCAGATCTGAGTAAGCTATGGGAATAATTGGTAACAAGACTGAGTGCTTTCTTTTAAACTCCTCGTGTGTGTGTGAGGCTATGTCACATTCTTTGGTGGAGGCATTTAGTCACTGGTCTGTTATGCAGAGGCCTAGGTTTCATCCCAGGCCAACCCATGTGGGATATGTGGTGGACAAAATGCTACTGGCACATGTTTGTCTTGAAGTTACTCAGTTTTTCCCTGTCAGTTTCATTCCATGGTTGCTTTATTCTTCATTTTTAAATCATCTCTAATGTTATATAATAGCACTTGAGAGTGTCAGTAAATAAAACACCTCTCTCTCTCTCTCTCTCTCTCACATTTCACATGTCTTTATACATAATAAATTGCAACCAAAGTGCAAGAGCGTCATCAGACATACTGACAGTTATGTAATTACAGATCTGACCTCGTTTTTTGAACATTCTGTTTCTTTGATACAGTGTAGAGTTACAAATGTATATTATCTGACAGAATTATACAGATGCATAAGCTTTCCTGCTACTTTCTTGTGTGTACATTATCTTTTGTTTTTTCCTTATGGTCAGGATGCTCTCCTACCCCTTCTTGTAGTATTGCATGTGCATCATTGTCTGACAAGTATGCATCTATTGAGACTTTTTTTTAAATTCACTGTGAGAAACAACTGAGCAGGAACTATGCAATGAAGTGTTATACAGTATTTCCACCATAGCCTTATTTTCAGATGCTGTTACTTGATATTTCCGTGATACAGACCATGTTTTGTGACAGTATAAAACAACTGATGAAATTACTTAAAACTGAATTATTCCAAAACTATGCTTGAGAACATTTGACAGGAATTTGTACACAGTGTTTGGCAAATTATGATGTTTCAATTAAGAGGAAGGATATTGTGCAGGATGAGAGTGTGCTGAAAATCCGAGAAGAGGAAGAGAAACGAAAAGAAGTGTCAGCTAAGTTTCAGAGTACCCTGAATGAACTGACAGCAGTGATGCAGCAGAATAATGAAAAGAACTCAAAACTTAGAGATGATAACCTTGAAATTACTAAAAAGTTCAAAACAGTCTGTGAACAGTATGAGCTGAGAGAACAGGTATGTTGGTCCTCTTTCTGAGGGTCTCAGAATTTATTACCTTTTCTGAGGCTACCATAGCTGCTTCTTATATTTGTTTGTTTTTTGGTTCTTCAGTTTTTTATTTCCTTACATTTATATATGAAGTTTGCTTTTTTGTAACCTACTCAGTAATTTAAATATTCTGTTGAAGTGTGCCAAGCACTGTACACCACCTATCCTGGAAAACCAGGCTATCTGTTGCAGCTAATTATGTCTTTTCATTTGGAGTCTATCATCTATAATTTTAATATAATTTAAATGCTTTCATCTTTTGGGTAGTGTGTGTTGTTATAAAACTGTGGCTAGTTTTGTGGATGTGATTAAATTCTGTGTAATTTGGTTAACCCTTTCATTACCAATTTTCAAAGGCCCTGTGTTGTGTTTGCTAGAAAATTAGGAGTTTGTTTTTATTTTCAAATGTGAAGGTGAAACAGTCCTGTAGTATTCAGGCATGTTGGTATCAGTGGTACCAAGTTTGAATGTTTTGTATGTTACCAGCTGTCTCTACTGCAGTTTTCATTGATTTTACCAGAGTCTTTTTAGTAAAATATTACCTTTTTATAAAAGAGGGCTGCAGTGATGACCTTCCAGAACGATACTATAGACCCTCTTATGAACAGACCTCTTGTGGATTTTGGAAGTAAAAGACAAAATCTGTTGGTTCTGAAATTTAGGTTTGCAGTGGCAATATGTGAAATTAGAAGTATTTACTGTTCACTGGGAAAGTGGTCTCTAGGTAATGGACACAGAGATGCACTCATTCTTAGCTGACACTTATGTGGGGGTGTTATAAGTATATATTAGTGTTATTTATCGTCATATTGGTGCTGCTGCCTGGTTCCAGCCTTGACCACCCCAACGATGCTTTTCCACTTCAGTCTGTTTGCTGCCTTTTTTCATCTATTCTCATTCTATCCAGCTTGCATCTCTTGGGGTTTCTTGACAAGAGTTGTTTTACAGGGTGAGTGAGTCAGCCTCGTGCCTAACCTCAGATTGGTGGTTCAGGCCTCCATATGTATATCCCCTGGAGACAGGGTGATCCAGCTCTACCCCTGGACACTGGGTATCCATTTTAGTTGCCTCTTATGATACACATATACTACAAGGAGCTATTCTTGTTCCCAGCCACCACATGGGAAGTGTTGTTTAAACAGTACTGTATTACTGTTTTGGTGAATTTCTAGTCTGTTTATATGTGTGTGTGTGTGTTGACATACATACATACATACACACACATACATACATATATACATGCACACACACACATACATACACACACACACACACACACACACACACATATATATACATACATACACCCATACATACACACACACACACACACACATATACATACATATATACATACATACATACATACATACACATATACATCATACTATAAGCACAGAGAACAAGACAAAAAAGAATAAATCAGTCCCCTGGTGGATGAACAGTCTCACTATTATGTGGAAAAGGATAAACACAGTAAGAAGACTTTATCAGTGAACAAGAAGTAGTAAGGAGATGAGGGAAAGCAGAAAAAACAATTACTTCGAAGAGAAGAAAAAGTATCAATATTAAATCAGAAAAGAAAAATTCAAATCGTGCAAGGAGTATTGCAGTGTGGCATCATCTTCACATCCATGGTCCAAAGTGTACAAACTTGCAACAAGAAAAGTACGAACCAATAGTATCGTGACTACACTGTGCAAACTTGATGGCACAGAGACATCAAGTATACTAGAGACAATGAATTTAATGTTAGATCATCTCATTACAGAAGACAGAGAAGAAGAAGAAACCTATCACCATTAAAACATAAGGAAAATGATAGAGGAACCAATTCAAATCAGTGATGATACAGAGTTTACTCATTATCATCATCTTCATCATCATTGGCACAACAGCCCCTTTTGAGCCAATGCCTTCTTCAGAAGCTTGTGCCAGCTGTCCCCATTCCTTGCAGCATTCCTCCAATTTCTCTCCCCCAACTTCCTGGCATCTTCCATCACACCATCTTCCCATCTCAGTTTCAGCCTGCCCCTCTGTCTTCTTCCTTCTACCACTGCAATGAAAACTCTTCTTGTAGGGCTTTGTTCCTCCATACGAATAACATGTCCTGCCCATTTTAATCGATTAATTTTAATGTATGTTACTATTTCACTTTCTTTGTACAATGTTTATAACTCATTGTTGTATTTTATTCTCCATTCTCCATTGTCATCATAGGTCCAAAAATAGCTCTCAAAATTTTCCTTTCAAAAACTCCTAAAATAGCTTCGTCAGGTTTTGATAATACCCATGTTTCAGAACCATATGCCAGCACTGGTCTGATGAAGGTCTTATATAATTTTATTTTATTTTTTATGGATAAAAATTGAGACCTAAATTGTCTCTTCAATCCATAAAAGCCTCTATTAGCCATTAAAATTCTTTTCTTAATTTCTGCAGAAATAACAGAGTTTACTCAAGGGGAAATAAAACAAAGATTGAAAGTTTCAGTGGCAAGAAGGCACCAGGAATAAATGGGATTACAAGTGGAATTTTCCTACGTAAATTTAATAAATTCCCTAGACTAATAACAGCGATATACAACAAATGCCTAAAAAGGGGATGCTTCCCAAAAAAGTAAAAGACATCAAAAATCATTCCAATAACAAAACCTGGCAAAGAAAATAGTATGGATCCATCCAAATACCATCCAGTTAGCCTGATCAACATTGGAGGGAATTAACAGAATTAACCACCACATGTACAAAAATGAACTACAGATAGACAATATGAATTTATGCCGCAGAAGAGTACAACAGACGCAGCTATGGAGGCAAAAAAATTCATAGAGCTGGAATTGGAAAACAGGAAAGTGGTTATAATGGCCAGCCTAGGCGTCAAAGGAGCTTTTGATGCAGTGTGGTGGCCAAGCATCCTAAAGAGATTGAAAGATTCAGAATGCCCTAGAAATCTGTATTACCTTAGTCAAGAATACTTCAGTCAAAGAACTGCAGTAATGTCTACCAACAGCTTTAGTATTGTGAGAAGTGTTACAAAAGGATGCCCACAAGGATAATGTTGCAGGCCTGGCTTCTGGAATTTGCTTTACAATTCACTTCTTAAACTGGATTTCACAAGTCATTCAAAAATAATAGCCTTTGGTGATGAAGCTGAAGCTGAAAACTATATGAACTTGGAACTGAGAAAAATTTCAGACTGGGCCCATAATAACAAATTAAAGTTTAATGAACACAAATCAAAAGTAATCCTTATGTCTCGCAGGAAAAGAAAAGTAGAAAAGAAGATAGAAATATACTTAAATAACAAAATACTAGAGCAAGTTAGCAGCACTAAATATCTTGGAATTATTTTTGACAGTAAGATTACTTTTCAGGACCATGTAAATTAAGTTGAAGGAAAATGTACAAAGTTAATATTTAATCTTTCGAAATCAGCAAAAGTAACATGGGGGCTGAAGCATGAGGCACTGAAAACAATATACACAGGAGGAATCTTACCACTAATTTTATATGGACCCTCAGTGTGGAAAAGTGTTCTGGATATTACAAGTTATAAAGCTAAGTTAATTAGAATACAAAGGCTAATTAATATTAGAATAGCAAAGGCCTACCGCACAGTGTCAAATGAAGCACTATGTGTAATAACGGGATTAATTCCTATTGACATAAAAATAGAGGAAACAGCAAAGTACTATGAATATATAGAGGAGTATGGAAACCTGATCGATCAGGAAATGGAAGCAAAATACTGGACACATCCAGCAAACTGTCAAAATTACAGAAGGACAAGAAGACAGTAAACACACCATACATGTATACACAGACAGCAGCAAGGGTGAACACGGAGTAGGATCCGAAAAAGCCATATTCACATATGGCAATATAACAGACATGAAAAAATACAGATTAAATGGGCGATGTTCTAATAACCAAGCCGAACAACTGGCAATACTAAAAGCACTTGTAAATATGCAATACATGGAAACTAACGAAAGAACAGTAACAGTATCTACAGATAGCTGAATAACATTAGAATCGCTCAAAAACTGGAAAAACCACATGTACCTCATTGAAAAAATCAGGATGAAAGTGATAGAAATGGAGATGCAGAACTGGAAAATAGAATTCAACTGGATTAAGGCACACGCTGGACACCAAGGGAACGAATTGGCCGACCAGCTTGCGAAAGAGGCGGCTACCAACGGAGATATTGACGAGTGCTACAAGAGGATTCCAAAAAGTACAGTGATAAGTGAACTAAGTGATCTCAGTGTAACGAAGTGGCAAACTGAATGGGACCATGCAACAAAGGGTGCAATTACGAAAGCATTCTTCCCCAAAATAGCAGATAGGTTAAAAATGAAAATTAATATAACTCCAAATTTTACAACAATGGTAACAGGACACGGTAATATTAAATCATATCTGCACAAATACAAAATCTTAGACAGCCCAATGTGCTCCTGCAAAAGCAGAGAACAAACAGTAGACCACATATTATATGATGGCAAACTGCTTGAGCAGGAGAGAGACAGTCTAAAAGGTGCAGTATTATGGACAGAAAACTGGCCCGTGAGTAAAAACAAACTCATTAAAAAATTTTACAAAAACTTTAAAAAATTTACGAACAATATACCCTTCGACAAATTATAAACAATTATACTTAATTTAACAAACTGTATATAGAACAAGGAATTTTAGTTGTAATTATGTAAAAAACCACCAATGCATGTAGTGTTACTCCATAGTAATGGAGCATGCAAAATAATAATAAATAAAAAAAATACATACATACACACACACACACACACATATAGATATATATACATACACACATATATACATACACACATACATACACACACACACACACACACACACATACATACATATATACATACATACACACACATACATACACACATACATACACACATACATACACACACACATATATACATACATACACACACATACATATATACACACACACACACATACATACATACACACATACATACACACATATATACATACATATACACACACACATACATATGTACATACATACATACACACACACACACACACATATACATACACACATACATACACACACACACACAAGTCGTCTTCGACAGAATTCCAAAGAGTACCCTGTACAGTGAGTTAGAAGAAGCCACACAGAAATGACAAGAGGAATGGGAACGATGCAAGAAGGCAGCTGTAACTAAACAGTTTTTCCCAACCGTACGGGACGGGATTAACCTGAGTTTAAACCTAAACCCAAACTTTACGGCAATGGTAACTGGGCATGGGAAAACAAGGGCATATCTCCACAGATTCAAGATAATGGACAGTGCAACATGCCCCTGCAACAAGGAAAACCAAACACTAGACCATATACTTTATAAGTGCACACTACATAAAACACAAAGAAACTTATTTAAGGAAAAAGTTCTAAAATCCGGGAGCTGGCCTGTTAGTAAAGAGGAGTTAATAACGAAACATCTGAAGTCATTTCTTACATTTACAAAAACAATAACCTTGGAACACTAGTCACAAGGATATGTACACAAATTGTTACCTATGATATAGAGCTCTGCTAAATTGTTTTGTTAATAATAATACCTCAATTGTAAAGGACATGCCGAACAGACACAAAATGTCAGCCTCGGCATTTCCTACAAACAAAACTATCATGTAATATCAGCATGTAGTATTACTCCAAGTAATGCAGCATGTTTATCATAATAATAATAAAACAAAATACGTACAGTTTATCCAAATCGGCAAAAACAACATATGGTCTAAAACATGAAGCACTGAAGACAATATATAAAGGAGCAATATTGCCCCTCCTACTATATGGAGCTCCAGTCTGGAATGAAGCAATTAAATATGAATACAACAAACAAAATTATATTAGAGTACAAAGACTTATGAATATAAAAATAGCCAAGGCATTTCGCACAACGTCTACTGAAGCACTATGCATCCTGGTAGGAACGACTCCTATTATTATTAAAACCGAAGAGGTCATCAAACAACACAATGTAAGGAAAGGGAAAGGATGCCAAACCCAGCTAATTGACCGAGAACTGGAACTCAAGAACTGGCCACACCCCGCAGACAGTGTCAAAATCATAGAAGTAGATGAATACTAGAATCAAGCAATTCAGGCATACGCAGATGGGAGCAAGAACAAACACAGGGTTGGATCTGGAATCACAATATTTGTTGGAATGGAACTAGCAGTACAACAAAAATTGAAACTGGACAACAGATGTTCCAACAACCAAGCAGAACAATTAACTATTCTTAATACGCTTGAAATAATAGAATCTATCGAAAATATGGACAGCACTTCATGCACAGCAACTGTTTTCTCTGACAGCAGAATATCAATAGATTCTTTAAAGAACGCAAACAACCACAGCTACCTCATCGAAGAATCAAGGAAGAAGATATCCACTTTAGAAAGAGCAAACTGGACAATAGAGTTTTCTTGGGTGAAGGCCCATGTTTGTACATACGGAAATGAACTTGCTGATCGGCTAGCAAAAGCTGTGGCGCGGAACAGTGACTCTGAGATCGCTTTTAACAGAATTCCATCAAGTACGCTGTACAGAGAAATAGAAGAAGAAGCTATAGGAAAATGGCAAAAAGAATTTGAAAAGTGTACGAAGGCAGCAATAACAAAACAGTTTTTCCCAAACGTGACAGACAGGCTAAAGTTACGAAAAGACTTAAAACCAAAACTTCACCGCACTGGTGACAGGACACAGGAAAACCAGGGCTTACCTTCATAGATTCAAGTTACTGGAACAGGCAACATGTGCTTTCAATAAGGGAGACCAAATGACAGACCATTTGATCAATCAGTGCACACTACTACAAACGCAAAGAGATCTCCTCAGGAGTAACGTCCTAAAATGTGGAAACTGGCCAGCAAGCTACCACAAACTAATAAAGAAAAACCTGAAACCATTTCTAATGTTTACAAACGACAAAGACGCAGCTAGCAACAAAGATATTCCAGTCGTCTTCGACAGAATTCCCAAGACCACTCTATACAGTGAACTTGAAGAAGAAGCCACACTGAAATGGCAAGAAGAATGGGAATGATGTAATAAGGCTGCCATAACTAAACAGTTCTTCTCAAACGTACAGGACAGGATTCACCGCAGAATAAAAATAAACCCGAACTTCACGGCACTGGTAACTGGTCACGATAAAACCAAGGCGTACCTCCACAGATTTAAAATAACAGAAAAAGCAACCTGCCCCTGTAACATGGAGGACCAAACTCTAGATCACATACTCAACAACTGCACACGCCATAAAAAACAAAGAGACTTACTTAAGCAGGAAATTAAAAAAACCGGGAGCTGGCCAGTTAGCAACGAGGAGTTAACAAGTAAACATTTGAAACCCTTCCTCACATTTACCAAACAAATAGACTTGTAACACTTGTTTAAAGAACCTTACTGCAACTGCTACCTTAAGAATTTTGTGCAGAGCCAACGAGATATAAGTTATACATGTCTAATTAATACGTAATAATAATTCTTCTACTGTAAAGGTCATGCCGTACAAACACAAATGTTAACATCGGCACTTCCTAGTTATGAATAGAAAATGTAAAAACCTAGCATGTAGTATTATAATAAAAAAAAATACACACACACACACATACACACATGGTCTATGTACCAGACAATTGGCATTGTCAGACCACCCACTCACCCTGTTAGTCTGTTTGTATGAGGGTCTGCAGTACTTATTTACAGTTCATTATTGCTAAATAATATTTTTAAATTGTAGATGTTTTATTAAATAACATTAAAAATGTAATTTGGTGGATTGATGATGGTGACCATACATTTCAGCAAGTAGAGAAGGTCACTAAACAGATGCATCTGGAAGCCCAGCTGGCTGATGCCAAATTGGCAAAGGCTAAAATGGAGATGGCTGCTGAAAAGGAGATCCTTCTGCAGGAGAAACAGCAGCTGCTTGTGGTGAGGTGTTGCTACATATTTTGACAATTCTTAATTTGTTGATGTCTGGCTGTGCTCAACTAGGCAGTGAAATAGAACTGATTTCACTTTCAAGGCAGATTCTTTTACCCCAGATGGTGATGAGAATAATGATTGGCAAAGAAGGCCTGTAGCTTAGCCTGGGCTCTGAACCATGGGGTGGACCTGGTACCATTATGCTTGTATTTGTATGAGATTGATCATTTGTTGTTCTTTAAAGAAATTTTGTGTTTTGGAATAAGTATATGATATTAATATGTTGGATACAGATTAGTTTATAGATAATACTTATTGTAATTGCCTGAACATAATACATAATACCCTTCTCATCTTCAGTTTTCAAGAAAATACACACACAGGACATGTGTAACTGTCAGTGATTATAAGGTGTCCCCAATTTTTTGTAGATATAAATTAAGAGAAATTTCTTGTGGTATATATTTGATATATATGGTATTTATACTTATTTATTTGTGTTTGCAGGCAGGGAAAGTTGTTTAAAATACATGTTTACTTCTTGCTATGATGAGTGTGAAATTTGATCTGTCACCAAAAAAAAAAAACTTGATTTGAGAGTGTTTGAGAACAGGGTCTGTGTAGAATATTTGGATATTAGAGGAAGGAAGTAACAGGAATATGAGCTTTATAATTCAACTGTTCGTATAATATTATCAGGCTGATCAAATTAGAGGAGTAGGCGATTGGTAAGTCATGTAAGGCATGTGGGACAGGTCTGAAGTGCATACGAAATAGTAGCCAGGAAGCTGAAAGAAAGAGACTGTTGGTACTTCGGAGACCCATTCGTGCATGGGGACTATAATATTAAAACAAGTCGTAAAGACGGAGGATGCAGTGGAATGGACTGGACTAATCTGGCTAAGGATAGGGTCTGATGGTAGGTACCTGTAAACATCATACTGAAACTTCAAGTTTTGTAATGGTGGTTTGGGATTAACAGGCTTAGTGATTGTTGGTTTCTCAAGAGGGATTCTGCTCCATGGAGTGTCTTCTAATTGTGGAGAAGTGAGAATTATATATCAAGTTGTGGATGGGGATGTCAGACTAAGAGACATTGTGTGAGACTAGGTGTATGTGTGGGAGTTTGATATGAAACTGGGTGGTGGAGAAACAGGATGTGGAAGGGCAGGCTGGATTAAACTGGATGAGGATATGGTGCAGTGGTGGATGTTTGTGAACCATGGTAATGAGCTTTTATGTTCTGTAAAAGTCAGGAATTTCTTTACCTTTGGAGTAAGTATCCACTATTAAAGAGGAACTCTGTATTGTGGTGGTTTTATGGATGTGTAAATTATGTCAATTACCTTAGCTGAAGAATGGCTAAAGTGACTGATTTCAAATATTTCTCTTTAGTGTCAGGGGAAAGGTTTACGATTGAGAATGTGCAGGAAGGGTCAAGAGTTGAAAGTAGGTTCATTTTTGGTCTTTGACCATCCGTGAGGATACATCAGTTAATAGTGGGTTCTGTCACTGTATTGCTGCTTCAAATGTGACTCATTTTCCTGTTCATGTTTTTGAGTGCTGTTCTTGTAAAGGGTAGCAGCAGCAACCCATGTTATTTTTGTCTGTCTTCCATTCACATGGTTGAGAACATTATAATCTTATTCCTAAGATAAGTTTTTCACTGTCTGGTCTTTCATTTTCAGGATATGACTCAATATCAAGCAAAATGTCAAGAACTGCAAACAACAGAAATGAATTTAAGGAGTCAGATAAGTCTCTATACTGACAAATATGATGAATTTCAGAATGCATTGACCAGGAGTAACGAGGTATTTGGAGGGTTTAAAGGAGAAATGGAGAAGGTCAGTTGAACCTTTTGTGTTTTCTTGTAGTTTACATGCTGCATATTCAAAAAAACTAGTATGTTCAAATGACCACAGGTATATGACTGTTTCAGAAAGTTACAATGTATGTGCACAGCAGGACACTTCCTTTCATGTCTGCTTGCTTTTGTTTAATGATTTCCAATTCTGTAAGAATGCTGAGCACAAATATTTCATTTTATTCTGCAGCTTTTATTTGAAACATTCTACTGAATATTTAATGCATCATGCATAAGTTGCATGCACAAATGCAGTAGGTCTTCATGTGAAGTGTCCATTGTTACTAAATACCAATTTTAATTGGTATTTAGTAACTATTATTAATAAGATGTCAGACCAAGATAGCGTAGTTGCTGTGGATTGGTTGGTTTGGAGTTTGAACTCTGGTTGTGGGTGTCCAGACTGGCACTTCATCCCACCCAGCCTTCTGTGCTATTGATACTGACATTGTTCTGTTTGGGATAAAGTGGTTGGAGTATAGCATTGACTTACTACCTCCATCTGTAGTGTGGCCATGGCATGTTACAGGACAACCTTCACCTTTTACCTTTATTAATTAAGCTGTCCAGGATGACATAGTTTGTATGGTGGCTCGTTACATGCTGTATGGTTTGGGGCTTGAATCCCAGTTCCACCAGCCTAGATCTTTCCCAGGGGTAAAGCAACCAGAGCATGGTGCTGATCACCCATCTTTTCCTAGTGCTGGGTTGACATTGGGTGGGAGCTATACCTCCACCTCCCCTCTGTGCCTACATAGGTATGTCATGGGATGATTTTACCTTTACCTATCATTCATTCATTCATTCCATTGGCACGTGCAGATTGCGATGATTCCTTGCCATTCTCAGGGGCTTCTTCCATTCCTCTCTGTTATGTACCCTTTCCTTCCACCCTTTTCCACCAACTAGTCTTCCATCCTACCTCACTTCATCTTGCCATCTATTTCCTATTATCTTTACCTATACGAAATATGAATTAGTGTGTTGGTCCTTAAAAAGGCATGTTGTGAGGATCTGAGGTCTTTAAAAGCTTAATGTCCAGATTCCCTAAGCTTGATCCACAGACTGCTTGAATCCTTCTCAGTATGGATTCGTTTAGAGATTGGTGGTACATTTTAAGAAACAGAACTTTTTATGGATGTTCTGTTTAGAAACATATAACCTCTAAATCAGAATTCCTTTGAAATTACAGAGAAATATTAGAAATACATGCTTCCCTTGCACTTGTGGCCTTGCCAGTACTTTCTAAACTTGTAGTCGAATAGTATAATGTTTAAATTAGTGTTTGTGCAATGCTGTATATGCAAAAGAAAGGGGGGGGGGGGAATACATGCTGATACCATGACTCAAACTGGCATATTTGAGGTTTGCATAAACTCTGTATACTACTGAATTGTCTACCAGTGAGCATGAATATCAAAGTGAAGCAGTCTTCCCCTTTGTTCTGCCACGAAATCTTCACATATCTCTGAAAGGACATCAATCCATGTTTCTCTTTAGGCACACAACTGACATTTCATGACTTTGGCCAGCTGGTACCCCATATGCATTCCTGGCCCATCTCGAATGTGTTAAGATAAGCTTGAATTCAGGGAATCCTTGTGCTCATTCAGTACAGTATCATTTATTCCCCTCTGTCCTGTTTAAAAGTGAATACAATTCAGTTACCTCTGTTATTACTGAGGTTAGGAATGCATGGAGCTATTCCTCCACCCACATATATCATATAAAATTATAATTTTACTTTTTGTACTTTATGGGTATTGAGAACGCAGCCAATGAGTGTGTGTGTGTGTGTGTGTGTGTGTGTGTGTACAAAAGAGAGAGAGAAACAAGAGACTGAAGAAAACTGCATAAATGGAAGCATCAAAATTCATATCCTTCACTGCATATTGTTTGAGATTAAATAAAGAGTGATGGTCGAGTAATGTAGCTTGAGAAGTTCAGTCAGAATTTTAGTTGGAAGACATAAGCATAGTTGGATGATGATATTAAAAGAGATCTGAGGGAAGTAGGGTATTTGTCTGGTGCAGGATATGACCCAGTGGCAGACCATTGTGAACATTGTAGTGATTGTTGTGGTTCCATACAATGCAGGTAATTTATTGATGAGCTGCATGACTGTTACCACCTCAAGACCTTTGGTTAGTAACAGACACATACTCAGCATTCATTCGAAGAGCTCATGCTGCTTATTTTTTGCCCCATACTGTACACTTTCATTGCAGTTGTTTTGTTGTAGATGTCTAAGAAAATTTGTAAATTGGAGAAAGAAACATCATCATGGAAACAACGCTGGGAGAAGAGTCATCAGGCACTGCTGGAGATGGCAGCAGACAAGCAGCAGAGGGATGGTGAACTTGCATTAGCCACTCGCCAGCTTGCACAGCTGCAGAAGCTGTGCAGAACTTTGCAGGCAGAGAGAACATCATTGCTTGCACAGCTCAAGGCTGAGGGAGCAGCAAAGACAGGAGGTGAGAGAGGAGCTTCTGTTATTAGTTGGTTTCTGAGTGAGGGGTCATTTATTTTTGTGCTCTGTAAGCTAATAATCAAGCACTGAGCAGAATACAAGGTTTTCACAAAAGAAGTAAACTATTTCAACCTTGTATATTTTGGAATGACTATTAGAAATTATGACATCATTACTGTTATTGCCTTCGGGCAGAAAACTGGCGTGTAATTCTATTGTATGGTGGGTGGTATGAAAAACAAACTTTCAGAAATGTTTTGCATGCATCATTTGTCTGTGTTCACTTTCTTTGTACACATGGGTTTTCTGAAAGCATTTACTCTTTTTACCCAAATGCAAGACAACTCTAGTCTAAGATGACTCCCCCAAAAATAAAACTTCTGCCAAGAGAATATGTATCCAAATCTAAGTCGATCCCCAAAAATAAAATGTCTGCTAAAAAAATATTTTACTATTAATTTCATACACAAAGCATGTCAGATTCTATTTACTTGTACCAATCAATATCACTGTCTCCATTTTCACAGTCAGTGCCTTAATTTCCTCATACTCCTAACATCCCCATCCTCTCCTCTCTCATTCCACAACATATCGTCATCAGTCCCATCTACTGCATTTGATGTATGCACTTCTTAAAACACTTCACAGCCACTTCTGGTGAGATGTGAGATGCACTGCCATGCCATTGTGATCCACCTTGACTAAATAGTGCATTTATATTTCTTGGTTTGTACTTGAAACCATGAATTTTCACAATTTTCTCCACAGATAGTGTTAATGGTGTTAAGAATTTTAATACAAGAGTTCTGGACTTTTGTCTTTTCCGTGATCTGATCACACTGAGTTCATGACTGTTTTTATGGTTTTTAATTTGTTGATTGGTCCAGGTTTTATTTTGAACCTTGTAGTTAATTTTTAATTTTTCAGTTGCCATTTTCCTGTTGCTCTCCTTATACTAGATCAGTTCTCAGTTGCATATCTTAAACAAGTTACTGTGTTTGTAGTACCCAATGATTAAGAATAGTTAAATGTAAGGGGTCCACCAATTTAGGTACTTCTTTGTCTAAAAATGAAAACCAAGCTGGCTTTGGAAATGCCCTGCTTCATTAACAAATTAGATGATGGACAAGTCCCAAAAAAAAGAAGATTGTGTTAGTTAAGTTTAGTCAACCTCTGTTCTGTCTTGTGGATTTCTTGACTCATGAAGATGGGACTGATAGGTTGTCCCAAAACGTCAGTAAGGAATTACCACTCAGTGCTGCATAATGTGTCAGAAAAGCTGAGTTATCACTTACAATTTGGTGATACAGGCCTTGGTTTGGCTGTGCATGGTCCAGTGCAGAGCAATCCAGTTTGGTGGGTCTGGATCAGTGCTTCATATGCAAATTTAAGTTGACCTTGCATATTTAACTACCAAATTTAAGGAAAAAACCTCATCCTGCATTTGAGTAAATCCAGTATTCTTTTATGAAAATCCTGTGTTTGTAAGCTCCATATGTACTGACGTAACTTGCACACCCCTACTTTTATACAAGAAATTCTGAGGGAGGGGAAGGAATTAAATGATCTGTTTTACCTCCATCTTTTAGCCTTAATTTGTTTGTTAAGTAGATATGCATGTATGTAATTATTCATGTAATTTTGAACTTCATGTGCTGTCAGCCTGCATATTTGTGTATCATCAGTTCGGATATGTGTCATTGTTTCTTGATGTAGTGCAAACATGATACATTTCATCAGCTCACAGAATGTATGCGGACCTACCAATGTCATTAGTCAGGACTGGGAGGGTTATTGTAGAAGGAAAATAGTAGACATTAAGTGATATTTGGCCATGTGATAAGTGGGTCCCTGTCACCACGGCATGGCACAACCTCAGGTTGCGGATGGAGGAATGGCCTCCAATATGGAGGGTAGTTGCGAATATATTGAATAAGCAGTCGCGGACAGCCAACAAGGGGTGATCCTCCAGCTTGGGGTTGGGCAAGGTGCTAACAACTCTTCCCAATTAAAACGTATTTTGTTATGAAATATTCACTGACAAAGCCTCGGACCTGGACTGATACTTTGGTACGACCTAAGCAACGAGAGAGGGACAAGAGATTTGGTACTTGGAATGTTAGGAGCCTGTACAGGACAGGTTTATTTACAGCAGCAGCCAGAGAATGGGCTAGATATAAATTAGATTTAGTGAGTATGCAGGAGGTTAGGTGGGACAGAGAGGAAATGGAAAGAGCAGGGGATTATAATTTTTTTCTATGGAAAAGGAATTGAGAATCATCAATTGGGAACAGAATTCTTTGTGCACCACAGAATAGTATCAGCAGTTAAGAGAGCAGAGTTTGTTAGCAATAGGGTGTCATATATAGTTCTGAGAGGTCGCTTGTGTTACTTCATTGTCCTATATATGCATGCACCAAGTGAGGAGAAAAGTGATGATTCAAAAGACAGTGTTTGAGAGGAATTAGAGCAGATTTTTTATCATTTTCCTAAGTACCATATGAAAATTCTATTAGGAGATTTTAATGCAAAAGTGGGGAGAGAGAATATTTCAGACTGACAATTGGAAATGAGAGTCTACATCAGGATAGTAATGATAATGGTGTTAGAACAGTAAACTTTGCCACATCAAAAAAATCTGGTTGTTAAGA
>Ga0123354_10001231_pt1 | contig 30334 bp, 16 predicted proteins | sample TergutLab28metaG_2_FD_97872 | JGI IMG/M metagenome (GOLD analysis project Ga0123354, IMG submission 97872) | Labiotermes labralis P4 segment gut microbial communities from Petit-Saut dam, French Guiana - Lab288 P4 | ecosystem: Host-associated > Arthropoda: Insects > Digestive system > Gut ... | reverse complement strand
CATTTGGTTCGAAAAAAGACTCCCTCCCCCTTTTCGCAGGCGCGCGCGTGCAACACACACCCACACACCCCCCCATACACCCTTACAGCTGGCGATCTCGAGAGCCTAATCCCACCCCCCCCCCCTCACTTCCAGGCATGAAAGGGTCTGATATGAGAGTTTGCAAAGAGTATTACAACCTCGTGAAATAAACAAAGAAAGAACCTGCTTATAAAATGTGAAAGAATACATAGGAATTATAGACGTAATCGAAATGTAAGCTTTTTTCAGGCGTAAATAAGTAATTGTAATTATTGATTTAAGAAATTCAGATTTTGTTCACAATATTTGCTCTAAGTATTGTGCTTGCATATTTCATCTGATGGGAAAAGGCATAACAGACCAGAGAATAAATGGATTATTCTTCAAGATAAAAGAAAACTATTTCTGAGTTAAGTACGAGTGCAAATAAAATTAAATGAGATGCTTTAAAGCAACACAAAACCAAAATCATAATCAATTCACGCGCGTATGTAGTAAGAGATTTAAAAATGTGTCCCGAAAAAAAACGAAAAAAGGCATAATTGAATTCATTGAATGGAGTCAGCATCCACGCAGTAAAATTTACTTTTTTTTTTTTATCTTAGTCCATTACTATTAAACAAGTTGTATAATCATTCGGTACGTCGAAAGTCTGAGGTTTTCATTGACTCAGTAAGTATCAGTGATGGACATGCTTGCTATTATTTAATTCGGAAAAGTGTAGAAGTTTCCCTCTGTGTACAATAAATGTATTCTCAGTTTTTTCATTTGTTTTGTACGGTATAAGGCGTAGCGTCATGCTGCGAGGGAAAGGATATAAGTTACGGGTTTTTAAGGATCTTCGCAAAATATCTAAAAGCGAATATTGACTGTTTTTTGGGAATTCATCTCGTTTTGCGTTGAGAAAGCAATAATACTATATATTTCACCGTCAAAGACAACTCTTTCATCGTATTCAATAATGCCAATTTCGTCACGTCTGTCCGTCCGTTCGCATGGAACAACTCGGCTTCAACTGGAAGGATCTGCATACAATTTTACATTTAAGCCATTTTCGAAAATATGCCGAGAAAATTCAAGATTTATTAAAATCCGTGAATTAACAATCAATTAACATGATAATGTATGTACGTTTATGATCATATCTCGCTGAATTCTTTTTATAACGATAAATCTTTCAGATAAATGTTGTAGAGAAAAATCACGCATTTTAATTTCAACAATTTCTTTCTCAAATATCGTGCCGTTTGTAAGAATGTGTTGAAGAATATGGTACAGGCGGACAGGCCACAGATGGCAGTGTGGCGCCTGCTCTTTGCATGCTGGATAACTAAGATTACAAACACAGACTCAGAACATTTAGGCACATTCGCACAAAATGTTTGCGCGAATGTACCTAAATGTTACGTCATGCGTGCATTGCCTGTCTAGTTTGAAAATGAATTGCTCACCACGATATTTTGAATTTGGTATGATGAAGGAAGTGAGCAGTTTTGGACATTACATATTGAGAAATATGTGTCAATAATTGTCCAAAAAGATGCAACAATATACAGTTTATTTATATCTGCAAACTGCTCTACATGTTTCGGGTGGCATCTCCACCCATCATCAGGAGCTCATATCACTGTATCCACAGCATCTGGTATTACTGAGACTGTTACTGCTACCTGTCGTGAGCGTCACGCTCACGACAGGTAGCAGTAACGTTCTTAATAATGCCAGATACTGCAGATACAGTGATATGAGTTCCTGATGATGGATGGAGTTAATACACGAAACATGTAGAGCAGTTTACAGATATAAATAAACTGTTTATTGTTGCATCTTGTTGGACAATTATTGACACATATTACGCGATGCACGGACCAATGAATATACAAATATTGAGAAACGTAGTGAATATTACGATGTTGTCTTGTGACGATAGTGATGTCTAGCAAGCAACAGTTGACTGGAAATGTTGACTGCTCTGTAAGAAATACGAAATATGTTTAGATATTAGGTTACGGAAGTTTTCGGAAATTTTCGCCTCAAAGGCGGAAGTAGATTTAGGGAAACAACATTGCACAGGATCTACAAAAAATACAATTTAAGGATGAGAATTGGATGATTCAGGATTGTATTATTGACGTGCTGTGGTGTTAAATGTGTTGAAATTTTAAATCCTGCTCTCAGACAGTTGTAGGAAGATGTGCCCATCACAGTGGTGACAGAACGCTATGTTTAAATCCCATTCGAGGAGCTCAAATATTCTTAAGGTATTATATTAACGTTAATGAATAGCAGTTCATCTTCTTCGATTTCTTGCCAAGCGATGTTAGAACTAGGCTGTATTAATTATTAATCTAGTGCAGTTAGCTGTCGTTTTATTGCACGTATTGTTTGTCAGAATTTTATCCCTTTACACTCGCACCCCCGGTAAAATTTCCAGATATGACGCAGGGTTACTGCCGCATCTAGTGGAAATAATGTAACTAATATCCTTTGTGCTTTCTTGGGTAAATAATTTGACAACCCCTTGTCGACAACCATCGCTCAACCTCATTCCCACCCATTCCAGTCTTCTATTTCATCCCCTCTTAATCTCCGCTACCATGACTCATTTTTGTAATTTTTTTTCACTTTTGCATTCTCTTCTCGCACCACAAAATTTCTACCCCTTTTCCCTGTATCATACTTGCACACACTTCCTACGATATACAGTGTGTTACGGGCAAGGTCCTTGGGATTTTTACAACGATCATCCCTATTCTAATTGATGGTAATGTGGATGCATGCAGTATGTGTGAGCTTTCAGACAATATGCGAGGCCTCATAACTTAGAAGACGTAACAAGTTTATCCCTGTACAAAATCCTGTCCAGAATCTCTCAAAATATTTATTTGTGAATGAGTGTTGACGGAGCGTGAAAACAGTTGTATATTTTCTGTAACTCCGAGTTTAATAATTCTTATGGCTGCACTTTCGCATCTTTTGTAATCCTTCATGGTATGATACTGTATGTGTGTGTGTGTGTGTGTGTGTGTGTGTGTGTGTGTATATATATATATATATATATATAGACAGAGAGAGAGAGAGAGAAAGAAAGAGAGCGTTCTATTGAACTTGAAATACCCATATTTAGTACAACTGATCACAAATAAGTGCTTGATTCTTCATTGTAACATTTTCTTTAATTTAACCGACATGATTATTCATTGTGATCAACACTTTTGAATGATAGGGGCATTTCTTGTTTTAGTAGTTTGTAGCTGGTGTTTCGGGAAAAGGTGCTGAGGAAATTACTTTTTATAAGAGAAAGAAAGTAACTGGACTATTTTAATTTTCACGTCATTCTTATTGAGATGGGCGGATATATATATAGAATGCATAGGAGAGAGAGAAAATTGTCGTCGTATGAAATCACAGTGGAAGAAATCGTTTGGCAGGACAAGATGATGATGGGTGGTTAACATCAAGGTGGATATTAGAGAAATATGGCTGAGGAAGTGGACTATATTTATGTGACTCTTGATAGTGGCCATTGGGGGATTTTGTGAAGACGATGAGATATTTATGTTTCAGGAAAGTGAAAATTTCCTTAACGACCTTTATGACGATCCAACATGTCAGATAAACCGTTCAAATGACAGGCCTCTAGGCTTTGAATTCGTTTTTCGTTTAGGTTCGCCAGTTGACACCGACTTTTCGAATGGCGTATTTGGACGCAATTCCATCACTCTGAAACTGCAGGAAGCAGGTTTTTCGAAACGTCGGTGTCTACGTTCAATCGTACCAGGTTGCCAAACCTAAGAATCTGTCATCTAAGGAATATCCTCCGTGGATACTTGCAAACTTACACGTACTTGAATCAAGTAGTTAGTTTTTGTTTACTACAACGATAAAGATATACTGCAGCAACATAACTCTGCATTTGTTTACTTTGCAAACGTAAAGAAATATAAATTTATAGTAATTAATCTTCTCACGGCGATATCTATTTAAGATTACAGTATTCGGACATGTGACGTCATGTATCCTGGTAAAGATAAAGTGATCCCGTTACAGGCCCGGTGTAGCCCAGAGGGTTGGTAGATGTGTAGCTCTACCCTTCCATGACCGCGGCACTTGAAGAGGGTGAGAGGTCAGCAGCACGCCCCGGCCACACTTTACCCTGGAAAAGACCCTGTACCCATTTTAACGGAGGCTGGGTGGGCCCCAGGGCCGGTCTGGACGGGCGGAAAATCTCGTCCCCACCGGAATTCGATCCCGGACCGTCCAGCCCATAGTTAGTCGCTATACTGACTGAGCCACCCGGCCCACCATGTATCCTGGTGGATATTATTTATCTCTTCTGATAATGGAGGCACCAGATTGATCTGAAACATGGGTGTATATCTTGCAGACTACGCGGCATCGGATTCTAGAGACCGTAACATTCATAAAAGTTCTTATTATACAAAGCTGTGAATGTTTAGAACAGAAGAACAAAGAATGTTGTCACGTAAAGTAAGTGCGAAAAGTTTTTTGGACACGCTGTATATGGTGATACAAAGTATATGTTTTATACATTTATGAAATTCCGTTGTTCAGAAAACCAAGGGGAAATCATTCGGCTTGTGATTCTCTTTCTACAGTATTACGTCCACATGGTTGACTTGGAAAACTGACGCTTTAATTATGATTTTTTTACTTCTTTGTTTCAAATCAGATTTAATTTAAACTTTTTTATTGTGTGTAAGGCCCTATATATATATACATACAATGAAAGAGGAAAAGACTAGTCTCTTGTGATATCTCTCAGTGTTCGCTCGCTTATGAGAGGAAAATATATCTCTGAAAAAATCAAAATGGTAGAATAAAAAAGAAAAGGAAAATAAACCGAAACTCTAAGTATATTCAATTTTTCATGACAGTATTAGTACAATGTATGTGGATAATAGGCTCCTCCGTCATTAAGAGGAAAAGTATTATTATGTTGTCATTTGTTATGGAGAGAAGTTTCCTCAGGCTTTGTCTTAATATGGCCTCGCGATTTTAATATCTCACCCTCCGATATGCAAAGTTTCGGCACACGGGTCTTTTTTTTCCTGACTGAAGGATTTATTAGCTGCTTTCCCGGTCTGCAATTTAGCTAGTGCGAAGTTCGTAGCCATGCACATTTCACGACAGACAGCTATAGTACAGGCAACCAAACGCACTATTCTGTAGTTTTTAGTGCTTCATGATCTTGGACCACAAATGATTATTATTATTATTATTATTATCATTACCATCATCATCTCCTTTATGCAGGATATTTATACTTATATTCCTGAGACAAACTATATCCCTAGGGAATACAGTGTTGCAGCTATTCTGTTGTTACTATTCATGGTGCTTATACCGTTAGTTTCAGTGTTGAATCTATTGTACTTTTACATTAGTACTTTCCGCAGTATGTGTGCAGTGCCCAATATGGCTATTTTCTGGAGTTCCTTGACTTCATGTTTTCCCGGTATGTTGCTCACGTATTTTCTGAATGACTTTGAAATAGTCCCAGTCGCCCCTATATTTACTGGTGTCACCTTTGTTTTTACATTATTATTATTATTATTATCATCATCATCATCATCATCACCATCATATTGATTATCATCTTATTTGATTTTCCTTTGGTGCTAACTTGGTTAAGTTGTAATTACATGTTTCACCAAAGCAGTTAATTGATGTTACATTTAGTTATTATTAAAGCCTGAGATATTTATGGACAACCAATGTTGCCCGACGGAAGTTGTTGAATGTACCTTCTTGTAGGCATAGACGTTTCAAAATCTGGCAATAGGCCATTCGCCCCAAATCAATTTCTGACGTAACTGTTATTCTGATATTTGAGGTTCTCGGAGACGTGTTGATGAAGTTTCAAACCTTCTGAGATTTCACGCCGTATCGATCACTAACGCGGGTATTAATGTCCTCGATATAACTGCTGCCTCCCTCTTCAGCAGACTGCAAGGAGAGTATAAAAGATTATATTCCAAGGACTATAATCTGGAGGACAATTAATGTTATTACCACCTGTTTACGCTGCTTCAATTCAGTATATAATCCGAAATAAGGTTTTTCTAACTTTTTTTTCATGCCTCGACAGCCCTAGTTCTCCTAGGCCTCCTCATTGTTGAGGTTTCAAGATCACACCCGGTAGGAATCCTCTGGACGAGTGATTGGCCCTTCGCAGAGACCTCTACCTGACAGCGCACCTCACTCACAAGAGAGAGGCATCCTAGTCCTGTGGGATCCGAAAGCCCAATCCCTGTAACGAAGAGGCCGCAGACCCACTCATTTGACCGCGCGGCCGCTGGGGTCTGCATTCCTATGGCACAAATTAGTAGACTATTATCACACTGTCCGCAATTAGGACTCCATAAGAGGAGTTGCCTTTGACGTGCTTCGACTAAATCTTTGTACGCATTGCAGGACCCAAGGCTTGTGCTACATAACCGGATCTTCTAATTTTTCTTGAGTGCAACACAACAATAGCGTTTGGCCAATAGTGCAGTTTATTTGACTTCTTGTTATGCAGTTTTCTCTATCTTCATATTTCTCCCCTCTTATATGGTCCGTATTTTCTCCTTAGTGCACGGGTTTGAAAACAAGTCAATTCAAGCCTTTGTTAGTTTATGTGAGCAAGTTTCATATGCGTAGAGCAGTACGGGTGAAGATACGCACCTCAGTAAAGCAGTCCTGTTACAGGCCTGGAGTGGCCCAGAGGTTTCCAGGAAGTTAAGTTTCCCAGATTTCATAACGGCACAGGATGGTGGTAAGTTTGTCTGCTTTACGCACCGGCCGCCTTTACCTCCAGGAAATGCTCCTGGTACTCATTTCTGTTAGAGGCTTAGTTGCCCCAGGGCCATAGTGCGATCGGAAGGATTTTATGTCAAAGAAAATTTCCAATGACACCGTCTGGAATCGAACCAGCGACCTTCCGATTTGTAGCACAGCACCTTAACCACTGTGCTACCACGGTCCCCACATACCTCAGTACTTTTTTTAATTTAGCATCCTATGCAATACGTAAAAACATGCAATACTTTTTTATGAAAAACAGTAAAAATTTCTCAAACGGAGTTTCTCTTAATTCCGACATAAATATATTTATGACCAGTTACTGTCATTTCCAAGTATCTGAACTTCTTATTACGTTAAGTACCTGTCTGCTGGTATTGATGTCCGACTTGTCAAAGTCTTCTCTCAAGCAGTTATTGCCGTCTTTACTAACTGGAGTTGTACTGCTGGCAGAACTGCATGTCGTGTCGAGTTACTGCTGATTGTAATATGTATGTAGATAAGTGCCCATTACATTAACCACTGAGAGAGTAAATAAATCTACTTTGTGTGAAAAGATTTACAGACCACAAAGTATTTTGCCGTTCTGAAGACCAGGCCGTGAATGTGGTGTCAAGGAGTATTCTCTGTTTATTGTAAGAAATATGCTAAACCCGTAAATACACTTAGCGGACAAAGTGCTGAATTTTTAATGTTAAATCCGGCGGTGCAAATACTGACCACTGGGCTTGAAAGGGTTTAAGTCCAAATCGGAATTATAATACTGGTTTAAAAATGGTCTGACTCTCCGTTTGTGCAAACTCCAGATCATGAACACACGGAGTAATGGTGCTGAATGGAATGTTGTTTGGAAAATGCTGTGTGACGCAGGTTCACTGTCAGAGCTGCTTGGCTTCCGCATGTAGTAGAGTGTCGTGAGTTACGGAATTTGTACTGGCGGACAGCCGACAAGGAACGGTCTTCCAGCTTCAAGATTGACCTGCGAACTAACAGCCTTTTATCGTAATATAATCGGAGTGACACAAAATGTCAGAGAGCATCTTGAACTTAGATTAATTAATTAAGTTGTTTTCAGGCTATCAGCCACGCCAATGAAGGGCTAAAAACCACAACTTTTCAGCCCATCACCGACGCGACTGTAGCTCTAAAGCAGTTTAGTGAATTTGATTAAGCTGAAATTTCATTACCTTAGAGTGGAATAATCTGGCCCTTTTCTGGCACCAGTGACAGGAATTTATGAATAAGGTAATGATTCTTCGGGTTCCATAAAAGGCGAAGGACTTCTTGACCATATAACAGTCTGTGACCCTTTCCGGAATTATGGTCTACGTTGTTTTGAAGAGAAACATCTGACATACGGGTGAATAAAGAGACGTAAAGAAGAATGCGACAAGTAATGTTGCTGAAAGAAACGTTCTGGGGAACAAAGTTATAGATATCACTGTCATATTAAATTGATTCTGGGAGAATGTTTTAATCTATGCAGTGGATAAGGCCAGAGCTCCAGAATGGAATTAAACGACGGAAATGTACTGGAGACACGTCAAACTAGTTACCTGAGGCAATTGATGATGTTATAAACTAAAGTAACTGATATATGTACATTTGGAGAGGCGTTACAATTGCGCATGTCTTCTGCTCATTGTCCATGCCTACGTAAATTGTTTAACAAATGGAGGTATGTTAGTGGAATAAAGAGAGACAAACTTGATGTCATTTGCTTTATTATTTCATTATTTAATGCTCAACATGTTTCGGATGTTAATACATCCATCCTCAGTAGCTTGCGACTTATTTGTTGAGTTATTTCATGATTTGTATTGCTCTGGTACAACGTGGTATCCGGATACCACACCCCCCCCCAGACAAGCCACAACGTAACACCAACACACATCATACCATAGCAATAAAAACCCATGAAATAACTCAACAAATAAGTCCCAAGCTCCTGAGGATGGATGTATTAACATCCGAAACATGTTGAGCATTAAATAATGAAATAATAAAGCAAGTGACATCAAAAGTTGATCTTTCTTTATTCAACTATCAAGATGATGCACAGTCCAATAAACATAAGGAGGTAAGTTACTTGACATCGCGAGGTCTGGGGAATACTTTCGATAAAGCGCAGTTCATAAGTTGTGTTTTGTTATCATCAGCAGCTCCTGCGTTTTACGTCTCTTTAATACAAATACGTGTAAGTTGTGGTGTATGAATTTTAAGGTTCCCAGTTAGTTTTTTTTTTTTAGAGATATACTTCTGGCAGGTTTGGCACACAATTTGTTTATTTAGGCATTCGGTCAGTGTCGACTGCCAAACACGTTCAAGCGAACGTAAGTTACGTGTTGTGACACTTAAAATTTCCTAACGCGAAATTCTACTGTAATAAATTAGAAGACTTGGAAGATGCACCTTCAAAAATTTATTTATAGCGCTTAGTATAATGACAGCTGAAACTTTGCAAACTTAATAAAAAAAACTGAAGGTGCTGGATCTTTTATACTAGTGCGAGTTTGGAGGTTCTCACAGCGGTTCAAGAGTTCTGGATCCAATATTGTGTAGTATAACAATCACCGGAGTTTTCAAAGTGGCATTCTACATCCATCGTCAAGGTCAAAGAATTCCAAAAAGAGTTCAGTCTTTGTCTTTGTTCGACCCTGAAATTGGAAACAACCAACTCTTCTAAAAGTCGGTAACTGTTTGGAAATAGCCACGGTTCACATCCGAGAAGATTTTGATTGTATAATGTGTGAAGTGTGGCTGCAATTGGTCAGTTTATCTGTGCCTTGTTCCCTGCGAAGAATGTGACGCAGACCAAATTGCTGCATTGTTTTAAAAATCGTTCCTGTGACGCATTTAAAGTTTGAACTGAAAGTATTAGAACAGCTTTAGTCATTCTTGTGAAAAAGTCTGTTGTCGTTAAGCTACTGTTATTACAGTACAACTTTATCTGGAACATTAGTTACTGGAAAATTTTTAGTTCGGAAATGACAAGGAGAAAAAAAGACTACGTTTAAGTATAAAAAGGAGACCAATAATTGATTACACGGATTTTCAGGCCGCAAAACGTAATTTTCTCCCCCTCCCCCAAAACTCCACCCTTCTTCCCCCTATCCATATTTCTTCCCCTTACATTGTTTGTTTCACCCCATCCTACTTTTCAAATCACTTTTCTTCCTTTTGATCTTGCCAAAGAATTCATTACACTTGCATTATAAGTAGTGGAAAAATCGTCATAGTGAAATAGCAAGCCCCATGACTGATTTTCATGGTATATAAAGTGGGGGAATGGAAATAGGGAAGAACATGGCACTGAGAAGTGCGAGATAAACAAAGGAGGGAGGGAGAGAGTGGTAATTATTATATTGATGAAGACAGATGGAAATTGAAGTCAGTGTAAAAAAGGGAAAGATTATAAGCTTTTATAGCCAGAGGCAAAAGCAGCACTGACTGTAGCCTTGTGCAAAAATGTCTCCTTGTTCAAGCAGTCGATAAGAAACATCAATGAATACTCGCATAGTATATGAGATTTGTTCCAAACCTTAAGAGGAATGTGGAATGAAGCACCAACAAGCTGGCCTTCATTTCTTGTTGCACGGTTCTCTTTGAAATATCAATAACCACTCACTTGATAAAGACATTTACCGCCTTGAGCACCCCAAATATCATTATGTCCACAAGCCCCAACCATTAGACTATCCTGGAAAAGTTCAGTATAATAGGTTCGGTCATACTTACTTACTGCATGGTGCAGAGTCCTTCTTGAGAAGCTAACTGGTTTGCTGCTAGTCAAGAAATTCCCCGCATTTCACGGAACCCGAAGGTTCATTACCGCACTCACAAGCTTTCGCTACGTACAAGCATCCCGCCTGTGAATGTTTCTTAACATAAGTGTTTTACAGGAAGGGGATGTTAGCATCTCGCCCGACCCCCAAGCTGGAGGACCACCCCTCGTCAGCTGTCTGCGACTGCTTATTCAATTCATTCGCAGCTACCCACCTTATCGGAGGCCGTTCCTCTATCCGCAACCTGAGGACGCGCCATGCCGTGGTGACAGGGACCCACTAAATGGATCAGTTCGGTCATACTCAATTTAATTAACATCCATTTAACCATCATTATCATTACTTACTACCTGAGCCCACGTGTCTAAAATGGTGTCGATCCTTGGCACTCATGCGTATTATTTGCTGAAGCTGTAAGGTGATTAGTTCACATAACGTCCGTGATAGATGAATGAAATATATGTATAGATATTGGAGAAATGATGCTAACAGCAGAAAGCCGGAGTACGCGGCGGGAAAACTATTCCGGTGCCACTTTATACACCTCAATCCGACATGCAACTGCTTGGGATCTAACACGCACCTCATGATGACAGTCCACCGTTCAACGCATTTTGACCTTTTCCGACCAGTAATGATCATGTGTTATACTTCTTTTCGTTACGTAAATTTTGAAAAATTTCTGGATGAATCAGAAAACCTTTGTCGTGTTTCCCACCACATATATGTGTACTGTGAGAAGCCGTTAGCCCCACGACCAATCCCAAACTGGAAGTCGTCTGTTATCAGCAGACCGGCACTGCTTATTCAGAGTATGCAATTTGCACGTACAGACAACACCAATAGGCCAACCTGACTTCTGCCGTGGAGCCTGCTCTAATTCAGACCCGATTTTAACGTAAGATTGTATTGGTCTTCTGCGCGAAATTTAAATATTAAAGGTTTCTCTTCAACGGTCCAGAATGCATGTGTTTCAGTATGCTTGCTTATTTGTGACATTACTGTGAGTAGGGACAGTGCTTTACTACTGAATGGGAGGTTAACAAGTTTGAAATAATTTTCTAAATACCAAATCAAGTAACGAAAAAAATATATATGAATATAACTTACTAAATATGTCACTGTATGTAAAGGTGAAGGTAAAGTGATCCCGTTACAGGCCCGGTGTAACCCAGAGGGCGGGTAGAGGTATAGCTCTACTCTTCCATGACCGCGGCACTAGAAGGCGGTGAGTGGTCAGCAGCACTCCCCGGTCGCACTTTACACCCGGGAAAGACCCCTTACCCATTATACAGGAGACTGGGTGGGCCCCAGGTTCGGTATGGACGGGCGGAAAATCTCGTCTTCACCGGGATTCGATCCCGGACCGTCCAACCCGTAGCCAGTCGCCATGCCGACTGAGCTATCCGGCCCACAGTCACTCTATGTAATTTTTGCAATTAACTAATAAAGTAACTGAGATTATTTTGTCTTTAAAAAAAAGACGTCAGTTTGATTGTTTCAAGATGTCAATGTGTTATATCTTTCTAGTGCGTGAAATTAGCCTGCGGTCCACCTGCAGGCTGGGACTGCTCTTGTTGCTCGCCACTGTCTTACAAGTTGTTGGTGCTGGTGGCAGGGTTTTGTTTGTGACGTGATACCGCCATTACATCCATACTTCGCACGGAATTTGTTTCGAGCCTAGCTCTTAACCTCCATTTCCCCATAACAGCACACTGTGCCGCTTGTTAAGGATCAGAATTTTGTTGCGGCAAAGCTTAACAAAGACGTGGAAAGTGTGTATTGTATTACAATATCTGCAGTGTAATTACCTCTGGAAGCAGTATGCAATGTCATGCCTTTATAGCCAGTGTTAGAGTTATATCTCCTTTACAAGAACATTTTAACAAATGAGCTATGCAAAACCATAAACAAGAACGTGAAAAGATGGTTGTAGTAACTCTTTGTGTAATAATTGTAAAATTTTTGACAAAACACAAAGAAACGGGCTGTAAACGTTTTGCCATTAGAGGACTTCCCACTTTATTACTCCACTACTCTAATAAAATATGTCGATCAGGCGAAAGATAACGCACATTAACACAGAGAAGGCTTTGACTGTTATTAAGATTCTTCTTAATGTAAGACTATACCCCGATAACCTCTAGAATTCTGCATGTAACTTCCATTTTAAAGGAACTGCCTTTCCTGGTAGCCGTGCTGTCTAATATGGTGAGGTAAATTCAGTCAAAAACAACTATAAATATATGGTTAAATGATGGTGTTTATTAGTAATGGAAAAAACTACAAGTTTCGGCTTATAGCGGCCATCTTCAGGTTTTGACAACTTTCTTGCTAAAAGAGTTTTATATAATATGCCTAAACCGCGTGGTGATGTTGAGATCTCATATTCATTTTACTTGTTTTGTTAGGCTAAATTTTTGGTGGGATGTCTGTTGGGTCAATGAATTTGTAGACAGCTGGTGTGGATCTGGTTAGTCTGACATCTTCTCCTTATTCTTCGGAACGTGTTGTTCTTTTCTATTGCTAATAAACACCATCATTTAGCCGTATATTTATACTTGTGTTTTTGACTGAATTTACCTCACCATATAGTTTAAACACACAACGGAATGGCACACTTCAGAAGTGCTGTCTAAGGCTTGGGTGTGTGGTCGCTAGCTTGTTGGGGTTGTGGGTTCGAATGCCCCCGGGGTATGGATATCTCTATGTTGCGAGTGTTGCATGTTGTTACTTAGAGGTCTCTGCGACGGGCCGATCACTCGTCCAGGGGGAGTCCTACCGGGTGGGATTGTCTAATTGTGTGTTAACTAGAAAGCTCAAAACCGAGGTAGCCTAGGCCCGATTTTGGCTTTAGCAATACAGGGGGGAAAACACCCACACGCACAAGTCAGCAGTGGTGTTTCTCGAGTCATATTTCCCGCTTGTCTGCTGCAGTTCATTTAAGGAATGGAATAAATTTGTCGATGTATATTCGGTTGCTTTATGAATTAACATAAACAGCTTTATCCTGAAAAACGAAAAGACATTGAAAATTTAAAATAATACTTTTTGACAAGAAACATCGTGATTAGTTCACGTGGCCTAACGTTGTTACGGTAGTGACTGTGAATTGTAGGAAGCTGTAACATGCTGGAGGTAGCCAGGACGTGGGAGACAAGTGTACAAAACAGCTTTTTGTCAGGAAATTTCTTGGAAAATGGCAGCGTCGAAGACTTGAGTTTTGGATGGGAGGAAGACATGAAAAATAGGTTAATGGAAATAGTGATAACGGTAACCCGAAGGAATTGGCTGAGGGTCAGATAAGAAATATTTCGCCATTTTATTAATAATTATGGTTTAGTATTTTAAGTGTCTAGTTTTGCACTTTTTGAAACGTGATGTTGAATTATAGTATTACAAAACAATAACAATTTTTTTTAAATTGATTACTTATACAATTTACGTACCATATGTTCATATCTTTATAGTGAATTTAAATTATATTATTTGAACTTTAATAAGGTAATTAGCGTGTTATATATAATCAGATCTTTTGATGTTCACAGTCATTAGATGCTCGCTTCATACGTACATCACTGCACTTCGACTGGAGCCTAAGCACATACTCTTCGGTTTACAAAGCTTTTCCCCATTTTTTGTAGTTTTTGTTAATTGTACAAATTTTTTGTGTCTTTCGAATATGTTCTCCTAAAGAATTGGATGTAACTTGGTGTACAGATTTTTACTTCGTAGTGGAGACGTGCAAGTCACCTAACTGTAATATCTTTCTTGCTTGTATGGAATTTGTAAGGTACTTTGCCGTTTTCATTTTACCCCCCTCCCCCCACATTTAAAAATTTTAATATGGTGTACGCTTTTAGCCTCATGTCATATTTTTGTAACTTGCTTAAGATTATACAGATATTAACAGTTTTATCTGGACACTTTGGAAATTAGATCAGAAATACCTGGATAGTTTTGAAATGTGAAGAATGGAGAAGGATGGAGAAGATCACCCGGACCGATCGTGGGAGAAATAAAGGATTATTACAAAGAGTCAAGGAGGAAAGGAGTATCCTATATACAATAGGGAGATGAAGATTAACTGAATTGGGCACATCTTGCTGAGGAACTGCCTTCTGAAACACGTTATTCGTAGAAAGATAGAGGAAAGGGTTGAAGTGACAGAAAGACAAGGAAGAAGACGTAAGCAAATAGTGGATGACCTTAAGGAGAACAGAGGGTAGTGAAAATCGAAAGAGGAAGCACTAGAAAGTACTCCGTGGTAAACTGGTTTTGGAGGAGACTCTTGACATATCGTCAGACGGACAACAGAATGAATGACAAGCTATTTATTCTTAACATTGTAAAGCCATGCATTGTGTGATGCTTGTAATCTAGGAAAACAAGATCTATATGAGACATTAGAAATTTCACAGGAATATTCTAATCAAGCACAGTATAATTAGACACAGCAGGATTCCGTGCAATTGACTCACAGCAAGCATTGTCTGTGATGTTTTTTTCCGTCGTTAGTCACAAAACAAAACCTACATGATTTTATGAACCTTAATGAAAATTATCCCAAGTCATTTCTTAAAAAAAAGTGACGACCTTTTCAATTTGTCACGTTGGTCAATTAGATAAAGCCGACAGAATCACTCAATCGAATCTAAGCTGTTTTTAATTGAAAATAATTACTGTTGGGAAGAAAAAAACAGGGCGGGGAACTATCCGACAAGGAGACAGTCGTGTAATCCGTGATGCGGACAAGTCTGGAGCTGGTAAGATGAATTTGAACAGGAAGATATTACTCATGCTGTGGCATGGCAGGACAGCACCACAGTTTGAGAAGATAAGGAACCGAACAAAAAGAAATCATAAGACTTGGGAGGGGAGAGGAAGGAACCCACATTGAGTGAAGATGATCGTTAATAGAGGCTCAAATTAGCTACCATAACACGCAGACTTCGCCTCTATCGCTTCTGCATCTGGATCAGTTCGTTTTATTAGAAGTTTTTTTTTTGTACAGCTAGAACAATGTTACACGTGGTGGTTTGTTTGCCATGGAATTAGACGCCTTTCTCTTTTATGTATGTCGATGACAGCGTCGTGTATAACAACATTCTGTTAAGTGCAGAAGCTGTCTGTTGTCGAATAATACAGTATTTTGTTCATATTTAGTGAAACGGAAGGTATTGAGGTTGAATTGGTTGTGGCCGGTTCACATTATTGTACCAGCTGTCATTGGGAGACATGAGACACGTCAGGAAAACAGCATTACAACAGTGCCCAGGCCATGATTTGAAAGAGATACACGTATGCACATTCCAAACCCAAGCCAGAAGAGATCTGGCTCTTGTAGGGTGTTGCGAAGCGTAGATTGATAACTTGTTACAGACGTTTCATCTTCAATGGCCAAGGGTTGCTTGAAACTTGGAGATGGAATCGATAGTTTGTCCCGAAACGTCGGTAACAAACTACCATTCTACGCTTCGTAACATCCCAGAAGAGCGCAGATCTCTTTTCAACCGCGGCGAAAACCTGAAACCACACAAACCAGACGCTTTGCCTGTTTGAACAAATATCGCTGTGATTTAAATTGCCAGTTTCTGCTGACTGCGTTTTGAGTACTGGGTGCAAAAATATTCATAAAGTGTAATTATTTAAATATGAGGTATTTAGTAGTAATTCAAGTTAGTTAAATCAGTAGCCTATGAGTCGCTAAGACTTTACAAATGTTTTTGATCGTAAGAAAGTCATAGGGTTGTAGGTACATATCCCGTTCCTGGCAAGTTTCCTTATCCAAATTGGTGAGTGTGTCTCGTGTTGTGATGAGATCAACAGCCATCCAAGTCACCGCATCTGTGAAAATTGTCGCAGCGTTCTTTAGAAAGTTCTTAAGACAGATTATTTGACCGTGGGAAAAGAAGAATGAGGATGCATTATGAAAACAAGTTACGTGATACTTGGCAGTATTCCCAACCAAATGCACATGTACACTAACCCTTTAAATTTCGGTGATAGTAGTGTATACGTCACCTGACAGTTCTGAATTGTGGTTTTGGAGAGAGACTGGGAAATCTACTGGACTTATCGTGTTAAAAATGAAGAAAAAATAAAATGGGTAAAGGAGGAGAGGAATATTCTACGTGGGGTGAAATGGAAGTACACTAACGTCATAGGTGATGTCTTGCGTAGCATATGCCTTCTAAAATGCGTTACTGAATGAAAGATAAAAGGGACGGAAAGACGAAGGAGTAGACATAAGCAGCTGACTTCATAGGCGATGTCTTGCGTAGCATGTGCCTTCTAAAACGCATTACTGAATGAAAGATAAAAGGGAAGGGATGAAGAAGCAGTAGACGTAAGCGGCTACTTGGATGATCTTAAGATAAACTGAAAATACTGCAATTTGAAAGAGGGACCACTAGATCGCATTCTGTGAAGAACTTAATTTGGCAGAGGTTATGGACTTGGTGCAAGACAGACTACGTATCGAATATATATTTCACCAAGTTAACGATTCATAAATTCTTTTTTCCAACGTAGTTTGTGTTTTATACGATTCCTAGAATAAACATCGACAATATGCCCATAGAGCTGTAAACAGTTTGTCTTTCATTGAGAAGATGGACTTTGTTCTGTGTGAGGTTAGAGCTCAAATTTAATTACACTCTAAGTTAATTTTGATCTTCAAAGCCGTCAAACAAATATCGACTTACATATTGTTACATACCGCATACCTTTATAGGCCATTTTCCAATTCGCAGCTACATCCACCAGCTGTTGTTTCAAGCAACTTTACAGAAGATCACATTTGATGATATGTTGAGTTTTTTCTAATCTTAAAACTTATAATTTGGCTTATCTTGAATAGTCGGGAAACTAAATCTCGGTGGGAGTGTTTTTCTGCGCCTGTGAAGTATACTGTGAATTGTCTGCTGTAGCGCGCGTCTTATGTAGAAAGAACTGTTGGACTCGTGTTTCTTCTGTACAATGAAGAAGGTATGTTACTTAAGAGTTACCAGGCGTGTTCCATATTTATTTTTTCCTTAAACACAAGGGACTAGGTACCATAATTTTAAGTATGTGGAATTACATTCAATGGCTTGTGACTTTCAACACTAAAAATGTACTTGCTATGCAACTGTAGTTGCAGAGAGATTTTTTAAACTCGAGGAAAAGTTTGGAAATGTTTGAAAGCTTTCTAACGAGAATTAGTTCTTATTTAGTTACTTAGTTACTTGTTTACTTGCATGCTTGCTTACTTACTTACTCCATGAAGCAGAGTCTTTCTTGAAGAGCTAATCGGTTCTCCGCTAGTCAAGAAATTTCCCCCATTTTATGGAGCCGGAAGGATCATTACCGCATTGACACGTGTCCGCAACCTGTCCCTGGTCTGAGCCAGGTTAATCCAGTCCATGGGCCCCATTCCACTTCATGAAAACCCATCTTAATATTATCCCCCCATCTACGGCTGAGTCTTCCAAGTGGCCTCTTTCCCTCAAGTTTCCCACCAAAATCCTGTATGCACCTCTTCTCTCTCCCATACGCGCTACATGCCACACCTGAACCATTCTTCTCGATTTGTTCACCCGAACAATTCTGGGTGAAGAGTACATATCATTAAACCCCTCATTATGTGGTTCCCTCCACTCCCCTGTTCCCTCGTACCTCTTGGGTCCAAATATTGTCCTCAGCATCCTATTCTCAAACACCCTCAGCCAACGTTCCTTAATGTGAGCGAACACGTTTCCACCCATATAAAACAACAGGCAAAATTATATTTATGCGTGTCTTAATCTTCATATTTTTGGATAGCAAACTGCAAGACAAAAGATTCTGCACCGAACGATAACAGGCGGCCAATAGACGAAAACAGCATTGTGCTTCTGACTCTTAATGGTAGTGGGAAGTGTCTTATTTGGCGTCGTCCATTTTGCTTATAGTGCATACGACGTCTGGGAAGCCGGTTTTGTCTTCACCTAAAGGTAGAATAGAAAGGAATCTGCTTCATGAAACCCTTTAGTTCGGTCTGCTTTTTCACAGTACGCCCCTTTCAAAATCGGCCCACTCTCCTTTTATCTTAAAATCCCCAAAGCACCCAGAAAGGCTAAGGCGCCCACCCAGCCACTTTCACAATTGAAACAGGGTCTTTTCCACAGGGATGAAGGTACCGGAGCGTGAAGCTAACCACTCACTTCTTTCTGGCGACGAAGTTAAGAATTTCTGACAATATATATTACATCTCCATGCGCTTTTATGGCATGCGTAGAGACAACCTTATCTTTACCTTGTTACTAGCACACTGTCACTTGGGTCGATTAGTTTATAGTTTTGTACAGTCGCTAAAACGAATGTGGTGTCCTTATGAGCTTTCAAAGTAGGTGCGACGTTTAATGTATTGTTCTGAAATAACGTATTGTATTTGACATTAAATGTAGCTGTAAACGTTGTAACGTAATTTCTGAAGAGTGTGGAGCGAAGTGGAACTTTGTATTTCTTCTAGGGTCTGAGAGGATACTATTGAAGCTAAACATGTGACCGTTTGAGAGGGGTATGTTTAGCGACCCTGTTACTGCTAAGAACATACACCATCAGACAGAGACCTTGTGAGTGAGTGTGGATCGTTGGTGGATTGGTACCAATAGGGGGACAACAGAAGTACTCCCAAAGAATACCGTCCCAGCGCCATTTGGTCTACCACAAATCCAAAATTAAATTTCTTGGGATTGAACGCAGGTTTCCGCGGTGAGAGTTGGACAGCTAATCGTCTGCTGGCCCATGTTACGTTTGATATGGTCGCCGGAATAATTTATCTGAGTGTGATGTTTGTGTGACCGTGCATCACTGATACAATAATATAAACAGTCGACTAGATGCAACTATAATAATTTTATTAATATTTTCAATCAGCTAAACATGTTTCGGGCGATGATTTCACCCATCCTCAGGAGCACTAGACTGTGTTTACAGCTTGTGGTATAAAGCACCGACGATGCTGGCTGCAGGCAGCATCGTCGGTGCATTATACCACACGCTGTAAACACAGTCTAGTGCTCCTGAGGATGAGCGAAATCATCGCCCGAAACATGTTGAGCTGATTGTAATTATTAATAAAATTATTATTGTTGCATCTAGTTAGCTGTTTATATTATATTAACCGAGTGTCTCGCAACTTTTGAAGTGAGATCAGGGGCAATAATTAGAAACAGACCACTGCCGAGAGTCCCCCCACCCCTTCCTGAACGTGATAACCTGTCGCTTCATTTGTCGCTGAAACTGTATGCAGTCAACATACCGCCATTCAACGTATTACCAGTCGCAGACGTGCAAGTCATTCACTTTCCACATCGTGTGACATTCGCTTATCGCAATTGCTCATGGGAAGCTATGGGTCCTCAATAAAGTCATAGATACCCCCTTATTTTTACGCCGCCCCCTTCCCCCCTCCGTTCTCCTCTGTTCTTCCTTGTCGCTTTACACTCCCACATCGCCCGATTTCCCTCCATCTCCTCTCTTTAAAAAATTCTTCCCCACTTCCGTCTTCCTTTTTTATCAACCAATTCCACCTCCTCATCCATCCATTGATTTATATTATTGGAAGAAAACGGGGGGATGGGACGAGAGGTGGTTCCTCTGATTCATTGAGGGCCATAATGTACAGCACTTTGCAGGCTATCCTGTCAATAACGCTAACCATATTAATAGTACATGCCCGAGCTCTATATCAGAATTACAAAATATTAAATGTTCCAAGAAATTTAATGGCATTGTCACTGAATCCAGCGGTTACAGTGCTTCACGCTGTCCGAGATTTTAGATCGAACGTAAACTAGAGTCATGAGTTCGATCTCCTTTCGGTATATGGATAACTGATTTTTAAGCTTTCCTGGTGATTGTTATTTTTTCCTGATGTTCCGTGGTGATAGTACTGTGTAGGACTGTGCTGTTTGATCGAAAATTCGTCGAAACACGTAGCATGTGTCTTTAAGATCGTAGTAGGACGAGAAGGTGTGAGCAAAAATGGGGAGTAATGTTTGTGTAGCCATGCTGACAGGTGTTGTGTCGCGTGAGTAGAAAGATGTGTTGCGAGAAATCCTATCAGAACTTTGAAGGCGTAGATTTGTAGAATTCATTCTGACTGGAAGCGAGGAGAAGGGCTGAACTGTGAAAGGGAGAGGGGAACTGGAGGAAGAGGAGTAGAATGAGAAGGGTACAACAAGAACAGAAAGATTAGAGGAAGAAGTCTGAAAAATATAGGTGAGAGAGCATCACGTTAGCGTGATTTCAGGCTTCCGCCGCGAGGTAAATGGCAACTGCGCTCTTCTGAGCTGTTATGTAACGAGTAGTGATAATTCCTTACCGACGTTTCGGAACCACCTATTGGTCCCATCTACAAGTGTCAAGAATCCATTTTGACCCTTCAAGATGGAACCGATAGGTTATCCCGAATCGTCGGTAAGGAATCATCACTATTCGCTAGGTAAGAGCCCGGAAGAGCGTAGATCTCAGCTTCATATTTAATCTGGAGTACAGTCTCAGGGACATCATACAGACCACATGCTCGATTTAAAATAGCCCCTTGCAATATCAGTAACAATTCGGACGCACAGGCTTGCTTAGCTATCCAAAATGTGCAAACTTCTGTAGGGCTGCCATAAGAAGCAATGTAGTTCATACTTCCGTTACTTTCTGAAACCTTTTGACTTTCTGCTTTAAAGCTGATTAACTTATGAATTGCCTTACGTGGTGCAGGATCGAAGATTTGTTTCGGTATCCGTCGAGATATTTTACTGGTCACACCTTATTGATAAAATGAACAGAATTATAATTTTGCTTGTTATTTTGCTTCTATATAAAACTTGGCATTTTATATTGGGGGATCAACGTAGGCTGCGGATGTTCGACAGTAGAGTGCTGAGGTAGATTTGGGTCCAAGAGGGGTGCAGTAACAGAGAAGTGGAGGAGACTAAACAGCTTTGAGCTTTATGCTCTGTGCTCCTCACCAAATATTATTGGGCCTCTAAAATCAAAAAAATGAGAAGGACGAGGCGTGTAGAACGTGTGAGGGAGAGCAGAGTTGAATATAGCTTTTGGTGGGGAAACGTGGGAAGACCTAGGCGTAAATGGGAGGATAATATTAAAATAAATGTTTGATGAATGGGTTGGGGACATGGACTGAATGGATCTGGCTCAGGATAGAGACAGACGGCAGGCTTTCGTGAATGCGGGGAATTTCTTGACTAACTGACAGGACCTGTTGTTAGGTTCTGTAGAAGGACTCTGCTGCATGTACTTAGTTACTTAGATACTTTACTAAGTAGAACTGGAATATCTGTTAACATGATCTGTCACAGTTTGCAGTTATGAGACACCCGTACATAAATTTACATCCCTTTCTTATGCAAGTCAGTTCATCACGCTCTGTATCTCAGAAACTAATAATGATAATGGAGAAGCGTAAATATGAAAGTTATTCCATGAAAAAAAATTCGTAAGGGTTCTAGAAGTTGCTGTTGCATGAACGCAAGTTCAAAATCTCGGAAAAAAAGGCTGAAACTGTCTGTTGATAACATATGACTGAAATCAATCACGCCCCAGGAACCCCCAAATTTCGATATTAGCGTAATTGCTGGGATACAGATTGAACGCTAGCAGGAAATCATTTTGATCCGTTGACACCCAACTAGCATTGTTGCCAGGGTACGGGTTTAACACCATTCGGCGAAAACCTGCCAGTCTGAGAGAAACATGACGCTCGGTTATAGTGCATCGGTTATGAAATGCTGACAGCGAGATACTAATATTTCTTAAACTGCAGTGAAATTTGTTTTGCAACGGTACAGCTGTGACAATCTCAGAACTCAAGTGCAGGTCGTTAATATATCTGACCAACATCGTTTGTCACATTCCGCCTCTATTCCAACGCGCATATGGGCTGGTCACTCGGTGGTTATGGTTTATGCGGTTGGAAGCCGCCAGGAAGTAACGAATGATAATGGTCAGATAAAATACCCCTGTATAATAAGTTTATGTCTTACCTTATCGTACATACTTCGAGTGTTGACTCGTCGTCATATCCGATATGTGCGTTGTTTTTAACCGTTTCCATGCGGGCTTTTGCTTTAAGGAAACCCGCCAGTATACTTCCATGGTTAGAAGTAAGTTCGCTTTTGTGCTCAATTAAGCTTCATTAGGATGTATGGGAGAATGTAGTTATAGCTCCACGCATTCTTGACCTTGGCCGTACATGGATGTGAGAGGTGAGCTTTACGTCACGACCGATTAAACTCCCGTACGCAATGGGTAGAATACTGGAAGGATATCAGATACGGTATGAACACTGCTAATAACAGAAAAATGGCTACTGCCGGATATAGAAGTATAATTTTCCCAGTCTGTCATTGCGTAGCTAAAGCGGGCCTAAAACTGAGCTATTTGGGCTCATTTGCATGGCAACGTACAATTGATGTTGATCAACGTTTATGTTCAACTGCTGACAAGCGCGGAAGATGTTTCTTTCAAAGAGTCCCCCTAAGACCCAACACGTCGTTTCTGATGCTTTAATTCGAGATATCTCGTGCACAGCACATAAACAGTTAATGACGTAATGCCAAGTGTAAAAATTATGTAGCATGCGATGAGAGTGATACGATGAGTCGGAACAGAGTGGGGAAGGATATGAAATAAAATTTAATCCCTCTCTAGAAACAGAAGGCTTTGGAAGAACTGTGATCTATCGTACGATCAGAAGTGTTGATTGCTGTCCTTGCCCCACAGTTGCACTCAGAACGACTGAGCTAAACGAGGCTCAGGCCTTTCTATTTTCTTTCCTTTCTTCCAACATACCATAAATATTCCAGTGTTACATTTCTTCCTACCCTCATTTATCCGACGTTGTACAGAATGGGCCACGAAAACTAGTCCGCCTTCCGTTTTGCACGTGTCCTTGTTGTTCTCTCTGGCGTTAGTGTGTATGTGTGCGTGGTGTGTTTGAACAGTTAGTCAACAGTCGTGCTGTCACCATGTTGAGGTATACCCGATGTAACATAGTAATTTTGATGACTGCGTGGCTGATTTTGTCCTTCAGTTCCTGTATCGTGTGCGGGGGGGGGAGAGAAATTTTCTCTGGGGTCACTTGAAAAGTACGGTGTACGAATCAAATCCGCACACGATACAGGAACTGAAGGACAACATCAGCCACGCAGTTGCAGCCATCAAAATCACTACATTACATCGGGTACACCCAACATGATTACACGTGCGCAGCTGTGTATTGATGTAGGAGGCAACCACTTTCAACATCTTCTGTGACAGTGTATCCTTTCAGCATTTGGCTACTTTATTAATTTCTTTATTTACTCTATGCTACGGACCCGGACTACTTTTTCGTAGTCTATCCCATACAATATCATGAGTTAAGGTTTCATAAGAAACAAACATTTCGGTGTGTGACTTTCATTCACCAGGTTTCTTGCACGTCGTTGTTCTGTTTTGGAGACATTTGATTATTCTTCAGAACTAAAGATTTGTAACTTTAATAGGCCACAAACATTTGCCCTCAGTTCTGGCTTATTGTTCACCCATCAGTTCAAACTCTGGGGGTCGCTAGGCAGCAGTACGTGTACTTCAGCCCTCTAGGTACCTTTCGTTTCTTCATATTTTCCTTGGTCCTTCAGAATAAATTAAATGAACATTGTATTCCAGTGTCTTAGAACACAGAGTCCACATTTCGCTCTTCAAACCTCCTTGTTTGATAAGATGTCCCAGAAAAACAATGAATGAAGCGATTATGTGTTCTCATGGCGTTGACCTTGAAGTTTTCCGCGTCGTGGAATGTGACGCCTGTAGTCAGGTGGACTTGTTCCCTACGTTCCTAGAGAACCTGCTGTCTCCATCATCAGGATGTTGTAAATTATATATCTTTCTGCTCTTAATATGATGCAATTACCTACTCCGAAACGTCGATTAATTTATATTAGGCTACCTTGTGTCACATTTCAGAAGATGGAAATCTTCGGGTATATTTTGGAGTGATATCCATTTTTTAATCTTATGTTTATTGGACCGTGCATCATTGTGATAGTTGAAGAATAAAATACCAACTTGATGTCACTTTCTATTTTATATCACCTCTTATGTGCTCAACATGTTTCGGATATGAATATATCCATCATCAGGAGCTTGCCACTATTCTGTTGAATTACCACATTGTCTTATTGTTCTGTAAAGACGGAGGATTTAGCATTAACGTAAATTATGTTATGTAGTGGTGTGTGTGTACCATAATTTACGGTAATGCTAAATCCTCCGTCTTTACAGAACAATACGACCAATGCGGTAATTCAACAGAATAGTCGCAAGCTCCTGATGATGGATATATTAATGTCCGAAACATGTTGAGCACATAAGAAGTGAAATAAAATAGCAAGTGACATCAAGTTGTTCTTTTATTCTTCAACTATGATATCCATTGTTCAAGTTTTATTGTCTGCTATATAACGTGTGAATGATTTCGCGAAGAAACACTATCATTTTACATGATTCTGTCATGTTTGTTTGCTTCCCACGCAAAGGAACTTTTATTGTTAAACAGTATATCTTTGGTGATAAGAGAATTGCTGTTCTAATGTCAGAATGGCATGTAAACTCCTATATACCGGCAGGCTATTGAGTTTATTGAAGGAAATGACCCAAGTTCTTTTTAACAAGGAACCACTTGGGAAGAGGGAGAAATCTCTCGGACGGTTTAAACAGACGGCCCACATGATGCTGGACAGGCACAGATCAAATAGATATCTCCCACTGGTAGTTTGTGCCTGGTTCTCTCTATTACTGCAGGCCGACACATGATAGAACTCTTATTGTCAGTGGCCTCGTGATCAGACCATGCTGGTGTGTATTGGAGCTCACTTTCCTCAGCAAGCATAACTGACTTCATACAGCAGACTTCTTGAGAAGCTGTAGGTAGCACAAAGAGTGACTTGTGCCTCCTATAACCCGCGGTTTCATTACCGTGTTTTGCTCATGCAAGAGACCGTCACTGGATTGTTTTTCTTATCCATATCAGTACGGCCCGTCTTGTTTAAGATAAAGGTAAAGCTTTCCCATTACTGACCTGGACAGGCCCTGAGGATTCCAGGAGGATGAGGCTGCCAGAATTTCTAGACAGTTGGAAAACGAAAGTGGTAAGGTTTTCAGCCCTAAGCACCGGCCTCCTTTAAACCCCCCCCTCCCCCCAGAGAACATTCCTTGTACTCACTTATGTTAGGGACTGGGTCGACCCTAGTGCCATAGTGAGGAGGAAGGATTATGTCAATGGAAAATTTCAGTGGCTCCCACTGGGATTCGAAACCGCATTCTTCCGGCTTATAGCTCAGTGCCTTAACCGAGTCAAACAGTCCACCCCCCCGTCTTGTTTACAATCTTTATTTTTAACTCATTTTATTGTCAAGCCTATCCTCTTTAAGCCTGTACCTTCCAATTATGTGTTACTTCATTTGACATTAATTTGTTTATGAACTTCTAGATTTCTCTTTTTCGTGTTAAATGTCCAACTCATACAATCGGTCATTAGTTCATTTTTGTAATATTTGATGAACCGCATGAATTAGAACCTCGTAGAAATAAAGGGGCATTGAGGACCCCGTCATTGTGGGACATGGCACCGCATCACAGCGTAGTCGGTTCCAGACTTTTCGAAGAGACATGGTGCCTTCACTTTCAAGGGTCCAGAGACAGTAAGTTCTTCTGGAACGCCGGGAAAAGACTACTTAGTGACATTGTTTCGTATTCCATAAAAACCGACCACTCAAACTCACAGCCCTGAAAACCTTAGTACTAACAATTGGCACTGTTGGAGAAATTTCGGCTGATTTATTGTTGTCAAAAATGAAAACAATAAATAAAGTTACAGCCAATGTATGCAGCCAGGAGTAGCGAGGCATGGAATTGAAGAATGGAAACCTCGAAAGACTGGACAGTCCAACACAGATCGGGTTTCTACGAATTTAATTGTATATTCAATTTTAGGCTAAACAGCTGCAGAATTAGAGACATGCAAAAAATTACATGTTTCAGATATTGCCTGTAAAAATAAAAATTTACACTGGAGATAGATTTTAGTATTATAATCACATCTCTTCTTGTTTCACTGTATTTTTATTTTTTCAAGAAGTTTCGCCTTCATAATAAAATCTCACTTCCTAAAAGTTCCTTGTGATGTAATATTTTCTATTTGCCACTAGCTTCTCCAGTCTCTGATCCTGTTGTTTTCAAATACTTGCACTTCATAGACTTCTCTCAGAATAACGGATCACGTATCACAGCCAGACTGATGAGGCAAAATTAATTAATTTGTTTAAATTTTTACCTTTAGTGCCTCAGAAGGAAGAGCACAAATTTTAACGGATAACAACAAGACTTTCCTGATATTCTCTTCTCAGAACTACCTCGTTGTACTCACATCAGCTCCAACACATCGTCATGCTGTCTGTGTTGTGTGTGTGTGTGTGTGTGTTTGTGTTTCACCAGCTGTACGTTTTTTAAACCGTTTGATCCATCTGCACGAAAGCCAGTATAAACAGTAGGCCCTGCAGGCCTCCTCAGCGCCGTGATTTTTTAAAACCAGTAAAACATAAAATATGCGCTCTTCCGAGATATTACGCAGCGTATAGTGACAATTCCTTACTGATGATTCGGGATAACCTATCGGTCCCATATTAAAGATTCAAGAAATCGAAGAATCTTGAATTTTTTTATGGGACCGATTCGTTTTCCTGAAACGTCGGTAAGGAATTACCACTCTAAGCTGCATAATATCCCAGAGGAGCACAGATCTCATCTACTTCTCGGCGGAAGCTTGAAATCACGGTTAATAAATGGTGGGCGCGCAAATTTGTGAAGTTAGAGCTACCATAGCAACAGTTCATGTAAGACCATGGCCATAAGACTTAAAGAATTACACCTCGTGTTAAGGCATTTTTTTACTGTTTGTAAAATAGCACTGTAAAAATTGTCTTTCGTTTTCTGTTAGAGAGTGATAACATATATGACTTTGGAAAAAGGCTTGTGAAATTTGTTATGTAGCATATAACAAACAAAGCTGCATATTGTTTGTTGAATATTAATTGTAATTTAGCTATTACAACCAGAGATTTTGTGGGCCTTTGAATTTATATCTTGTTGGCTCAGTTGGTTGAGGCACTGCGCTACCAACCGGAAGGTCGTGGGTTCGATTCCGGATGGTGTCATTCGAATTTTTCATTGACATAATCCTTCTGGCCGCACCATGGCCCTGGGGTTCTCAGTCTCTAACATAAATGAGTACCAGGAATAACTCCTGGGGCGTAAAGATGGCCGGTGCGTAGGGCTGGCAACCTTACGACCTTCATGTGCCGATTGTCTTGAAATCTGAGAGCCTCAACCTCCTTGAACCCTCAGGGCCTGCTCAGGCCCGTAATGGGATTGCTTTTGTGAGTATATATCTGACAAAACGAGAACAAAATCAGAATTCACACAATGTAAAATAAAACAGTAGTAATTGTACCAACAGACATTAGAAATGCTCATTTTTACAACAGGAAAGGAGGAATTGTGATTTATACTAGGAAACCCCTATTTATTATTGCTTTATAGATATGTGACGGCAAACTAAAGACTCATTTTACAAAGGTTCATACGTATCAATTTAGGGAACTATTTGGTAAGGAAACTAATGTCTGTAGATTACACCTAAGGGAGAGGAAATAAGAGAAAGGTCTAACGAAAACCTATAAAACTTGTACTCTTCAAGTATTGATGTAGGCGGGAAACGTGAAGGAGTTGAAAGAGATATTGACAAGACGGCCAATGTATCTGTGACGTAACACCGAGGCGCGTACGTGTCACAAACGGAAAAGCGATAAGTATTACATATTCTGAGTGTGTGTCCGTAGTCTTAGTTATGTAGCATGCAACACACATGCGCCGTGTGTGTGTGTGTGTGTGTGTGTGTGTGTGTGTGTATATATATATATATATACATATATATAGTGTCTTCTAGTAAAGTACACGTTATTCTTTTCAGATTTTTATCAAATTTAAATTTTATCGACAGAGTTTCACAGAAGTATCAAATGTCAAATTTCATGAAAATCCGTTTAGTGGTAGCCGAGGTTTTCCGTGCGGAAAGACACGACTAAGCTAACATTTCGCTTTTCGCAATTTTGCAAAAGAGCCTAAAAGTTGAATCGAAGAACGTAAAGTAAGAGGATGTCCCAGAATAGGCGCAGGTGGGGAGTTAATGTTGGAGTTACTGTGAATGACTGGGGTGTGAGAGGGCAGGACTAGTTACAGTTGTGAACAGTCTAATGAAAATTTGAGATCCATTCACAACGGGGACATTCTGATGACGTGTGCAGTTTACGGCTTGTGAAAAGGGACTCTTACCTATGGAACTGTTTACTTTGTACATACTACACAGCTATCGCGGTGGCACAGTGGTTAAGGTGCTGTGCTACAAAATGGAAGGTCGCTGGTTCGATTCTAGATAGTGTCATTGGAATTTTTCATTGACATAATCCTTCCGATCGCACTATGGCCCTGGGGTCGACTCAGCCTCTAACAGAAATTAGTACCAGGAGCATTTCCTGGTGCGTAAAGGCGGTCGGTGCGTAAGGCTGACAACCTTACCACCATCCTGTGCCGCTGTCATGAAATCTGGGAACCTTAACTTCCTGGAACCCTTTGAGCCCTTCTGGGCATGTAATGGAACTGCTTTACCTTTACCTTTTACATAGTTATCGCGGTGGCGCAGTTAGTTGAGACACTGCGCTACAAACCGGAAGGTCGCAGGTTCGATTCCCGATGGTGTCATTAGAATTTTTCATTGACACAATCCTTCCGGCCGCACTATGGCTCTGAGGTTGACTCGGCTCCTAACAGAAATAAGTACCAGGAGTATTTCCTGGCTGGTAAAGGCGGCCGGTGCGTAGGGCTGACAAGCCAACCACCTTCATGTTGCCGATTGACTTGAAATCTGGGAACCTCAAACTCCTGGAACCCTCAGGGCCTGTCCAGGCCTATAATGGGATTGCTGTACCTTTTTACAAAGCCATGACTAAGAGAGTGTTGTATCTGCACTTCGAAATGTCTGTGAGCTGTCTCAACTCCAGTAAAGAAATTGTGGTTACGGTAATTAAAGACACGCCCTACAAATTTGTGATTTTGTCTGTCATCTCCACCGCATAGCCGACTCGACTATACTTTCGTGTTACCAGCGCCGAGTGCTTCCGCTGGAAATAAAGCGACCACTGTTGTCATTATAAACATTGCCAACGCAGGCTGTTGTGTTTCTTGTTGCCGGCGATCAAAGCGGTTAAATCCAATTTCCCACGAAGGAAGAAGTCTGTCATAAATTAAATACGACGAAGTTGTGTGAAGAATTCCGGTACAAGACAAAATATACGTCAGAAAGGAAGTAGATTGAATTTTAGTGCAGAGGCAAGTGTGGGACAGCTGTTCTTCCCACTGTTCCACTCACAGTTTATGTTTGTACCACTGAGCCACTTGCTTCACATATCCGAACAGCTGACCGGGCGTGTTGACTCATCCAGGCGGCTCCAATAAGAATTACAGCTGAGGAGTTTCAGGGACCCCACTCAGACTCATGTAAGTTAGATAAGGTGTTTCATTTCATGATGCTCCTAGTTCGATTACAGCTGAGGAGTTTCAGGGACCCCACTCAGACTCAT
>Ga0123354_10001230_pt1 | contig 30336 bp, 12 predicted proteins | sample TergutLab28metaG_2_FD_97872 | JGI IMG/M metagenome (GOLD analysis project Ga0123354, IMG submission 97872) | Labiotermes labralis P4 segment gut microbial communities from Petit-Saut dam, French Guiana - Lab288 P4 | ecosystem: Host-associated > Arthropoda: Insects > Digestive system > Gut ... | reverse complement strand
TTCTATTGTAAGGTCTTTATATTTTAGAATCTTCTCGGCTTCTTTTTTAATCACATTTCTGTCTCCTGAGATTGCAACGTCTATTAACACACATGTTCCCTTTTCATTATCACGGATTATAATGTCTGGTTTGTACTTGTTGATTTCACAATACGGTTTTATTATTATTATTACTATTGTTAATTTATTCTCAGCTATTTGTTATTAGGTGGTGGTCTTCTGGTACATCCAGATCTCAAATAGAGATCAAAGCAATTTACCCCACACTTTATAAATGACATGTGCAGTACTCATTACTATGATCATCTGTAGCTCTATGGCTAACAGGTGACCTGGCAGCCACTAAAGGCTCTAACCTAATCCATTCTTAATTTTTTCTAATGCTCCAAATATAACTGGCACAGTTTTTGTTCTCACTTTCCACATCCTGCTGACCTTGATCTCCATGTCTTCGCACTTGCTTAGTTTGTCAGTTTATTTTGTGTCAATGTTTGAATCATCTGGTACAGCTATATCTATCAGTAGGCAAATCTTCTCTTGTTTGTTGCTCAGTATTATGTCAGGTCAGATTGCTAGTATTGTTCAATCTGTGATAACTGGTACATCCCACATCATAGTGGTACCGTTGACAGATATGACCCTCTCAGTTATATGTCCACAGTACTTGTCAGGCACCTGTAAATCCATGTGTTTAAATATCATCCAGTGGATGTAACCAGCCAACTTATAGGGTCTATTAGCATATTCAGATGGTGTTAGTGTTGTGCATCCCACTACAATATGTTTTATGTGTTCTGCCTTACAGCACATTCTGCATTTCCTATCAGTTGGTTGCTTCATAATGTTTCTCTGATGATAACAAGTGTTCAGCACTTGATCTTGGGCTGCTCTCCATTTCTCCCTTCATGCCTGAGCTGCACAAATATACCAGGAATTTTTTTTTTCTACTGACAGTCTTTCAAGGCCCCAGTAGAACAGTTCATGCATTGGTTTCTTCTTGAATTCTTCCATCATCTTATTTTCAAAGCTGGACTTCAGTTGATTACTGATATTCTGGGCAGCAGTTTCTTGTGTCATATATTTTTGCTTTATTAGATTAGCTTCTTTTTACAGAGAGTATTTGGCTTTCCCACCATCATATCTTGTACTAATCTGGTAAGCCTATCTTTGCCTTCCTTAATGTTCTTGCTGAGACCAAAAATAGCAGCATTATGTGCAGACTCCAGCTCAACTATTCCACATCCACCATTTTGTCTCTTGACATAAAGTTTATTAAGGCATGCCTTTGGGTGGTGGATTCCTTCAACAGTTAGAAGCTTAATCATTCTTTGATCCACCTTCTCAATTTCTTTTCTTAACCAGCTGACTATTCCAAAGCTGTACAATAGGAATGGTACAGCTAAGGTATTGAGGGCTGTGATCTAGTTCTTCGAGTTTAACTCCATCTTGAGAATTTGCTGGACCCAACTGCAATATTCCTTCCCTAGTTTCTCCTTCATTTGGCTGTTGTAAATAGCTTTACCTCTTCTGTGCCCAGATACTTATAGGTCTTGTCAAGTTCCATGTTCCTTATTACTGTCTGGTTAAATACTAATGTTTTTGGCTTTTAGTTAGCTTGCCAAGCTTGAAAACTGCTGTGGTGCATTTGTCTAGGCCAAACTCCATTCGTATGTCATCAATGCTAAACTCTTGCTGTAACTCGGTCTTATCTCTGGAAAATAGCTTCAAGCCGTCCATATAGAATCAACGGCTGACTTTATTTTTTCCCTTGACTTCATACTCTGTTTCTTGTTTATCGAGCATCTTGGTTAGTGGTATAAGCAGTAAAACAAACAGTAATAAAGGCAAGGAATCACCTTGGAATATTCCCTGTTTAACAGCTACTTTTCCTGTTCTGACGTGCCCTTCTGTGTGGTACAGCCGCATTTCAGTCTTCCATTCTTTCATCGATGCCTCCATGATTCATCTTACACTTGGACATATTTGGTACATCTCCATGACAGCAACTATCCGGATGTGAGGCAGGCTGTTGAATGCTCTCTGGTAATCAATCGATGCCCTACACAGATGCCTTTGATGTTTCTTCACTAATGATAACATAATCTTGCTCACCAGCAGTTGGTCCTTATATTCCCTAGACATTCTGTGACAGCCTTTCTGTTCTTTTGGGAGAATTTTCTTTCCAAGCAAGTGGTTATATGTACTATTTGTCAATGTAGCTGCAAGATTAATATTATTATTATTATTATTAATGGGCCGGGTAGCGCAGTCAGTATAGCGACTGACTACAGGATCGAATCCAGGTGGGGGCGAGATTTTCCACCCATTCAGACCGGCCCTGGGGCCCACCCAGCCTCCTGTACAATGGGTAACGGGTCTTTCCTGGGGTTAAATTGCGGCCAGGGCATGTTTGCTGACCACTCACCCCCTTCTACTGCCGCAGTCATGGAAGAGTAGAGCTATACCTCTACCCACCCTCTGGGCCACACCAGGCCTGTAACGGGATCACTTTACCTTTATTATTATTATCATCAACATCATCTCCCACAGGTATTTATTTGGCTTCTTCCTGACAATGGCCCAGAAAGGGCCAAAGCATGTAGGAGATAATACGCAATGACAACATACACAAACCGACTGCAAGTGAAATTTTTTGGTCTTACATTAAGTAATGAAATGTTAATAAGATGTTCCACATAACAAGAAGTGATTTAGGTTTTCAGATTTTGGAGAATTTCTCCTAGTGTTATTGATACATATTATCATTTACACAGAATGACATTGCATTAACCATAAATGAGAATAATAAGTATTTACATAGAACATTATGTACAGTACTATAAAACTCAATTATTCTGCAGTAAAATGTACGTTTTTATTTAACAGACGACAGTGACACTAAAAAGTTAAGAAGACATAAACCATTAGATGGCAGGATCATTTAAGCTTACTGCACAAAACTTCATAACAGTATTTTAAACAGTTTGTGACAAACCTCTTATACAGTTTACAATTTACATTCACTCAAACATTCACACACACACACTCACACACACTCACATATGAGGGGTGAAAAAAGCACATTAAAATTACCCTTTAATAGGGTGACGGGGCGTGGAACAATTTTCAAACATGTAGTGCTGGTCAACAAAAATAATCGGTACAAAGAGGTACAGGTCAGGGGACTAAATTACATATGCCACATTGACAGCAAATGCAAAATAACAGAACTCAAAAACTGGTACTGAAATTATTTATAATTCCAAAAATTTGTGCTGTGTAACACAGTGATGTGGAGTCAACGTCTACAATTGTGATTGGAGATAACTGTGTGAGTCATGGGAAACACACCAAAATTTCTAGAAGCTGGTGCCCCTGGATTTTCACAAAATAAAAAAAAAAAAAAGTTTAGGAAAAACAATGATATTTACAAGAGGGTTCACGGGTCTTCAATACAGTCAGTAATATCACCCTTGATAAATGGCAGTTGTAATGCCATGCCCAGTGCCAATGAAACTCTCTTACACTGGTACTGCACAAATAACAGTTAAGTTACAGCAGCGATGAATCATCTACTAAAGCATTCTTTCCACAAGAGAAGCAGGATAAAATGCACTGATTTTACTGCTTAATTTCAAAGCTTAGAGATGGCAACAACAAGCAATGCATCTTGAATGCTACTTTTATGCTCCACACATACTTTACAGACAAAAAAAGTTGAAACTCTTTAACTGTACAGAATTAAGTTGAATGGAAACATTTTCCACCATTAACACCGCTTGACAAGACTAACCAACACGAACATGATATCAAAGCTGTCTGGAGAAACTTCATATCTCCTTCTAACACAGAACATGTTTTCCTCAGAATAAAGTCATGTTGTTCATTCATATTTTGGAGTGTTGTGATGTCTTCATGTTAACCATATGTGAAATGGAATAATTCGTAAAAATACACACATGTTCTTGCCCTTAACATATGTTCTACATCTTAATCCTGAAGCTAATGAAGGCTACAAGGCACTGTAGCAGCAAGCATTACTTGTGTTGTAGTATATATACAGCATTCTGCAAACCCAATATTTGTCTCTGCTGGATTGAACTTATAGTCCTTAATATTCTGAAGTAAGTAGGTGTATAAAACAAGAAACCTTACCAACACCTGCAACATTTCAGGGGGAACAATGTATAAATAAAATGCACCACTCCTTCAACTTACATGTGTGAATGGGCATGGCATCACAATATTTTACTGCATAAAGGATACATTTTCAGGCACAACATCAAACTTGCCAATCTTTCCATATTTCATAAAATAATCAAAGATGAATCAAAGATGATATAAGAAATGAAAGTATATAAAATAGAAACATTTAATTGACAAGTTAATATTTAGTATTTAACTGTCAAAAACAAAACAGTTTATCTTATACTGTGGAAAAAGAAAGATACAAAGTACAACAGAAGTTACAGTAGCACATTTCATCTCTAAAATGCCTAAGAATGTATCCTTAGAATTACATCCTTGGAAATGAAAGGCATATCATACATTTTTCTCAAATTCATTAATGATACATAACCAAATTTATGCAGTGGAATCACAATTTAGTATTTTTGTGGAAACAACACAATACACTAACAGGAAGAAAATGTGTAACACATATTAATACCAGTCATTCTATGCAGCAGCACCATTACATATTTTGTATTCCTAACCCAGTCACACATTTATGTTGCAATTGAAAAATAAAAGACCAACTTGATGTCACTTTTATTTTATTTCACTTCTTATGTATTCAACATGTTTCAAACATTAATATATCCATCATCAGGAGCTTGCGACTGTGCAGTTCTGATGATGGATATATTAGTGTCCGAAACATGTTGAGTACAGAATAAGTGAAATAAAATAACAAGTGACATCAAGTTGGTCCTTTATTCTTCAACTATTACAATGATGCACGGTCCAATAAACATAAGATTTATGTTGCACTTAACACACCCATGATTTTTGTACAAATTAAGAATACCACTGACCACCAGATCAAATTCTGATTTATGGTCATTAGGTATATACTGTAACGATGTAATTGTCAAAAAAAGGTTAGTAAAAGGCTGCCTGTCTACGCAGCCACATATTTCATATCTGAAATACAATGACGAAATTTGGTATTGGTAGGTACAGTACAGACTACCATATAAATGTAAGTTTGGTTTTATGGCTTATAGATAACATCTCATTAGCGCTGAACCAAAATAAAACTTTATTACAGTAAAATTTACAATCTTTATCAGATATATTGTTATCCATTGCCTGTTTAAAAAACAAGAGTGGAAAGATATTTCTACAAGTTGCAGTACTGTACACACATTTTTTAGGCTTGTTCTTTGTGATTTTATTCTCATTCGCCTGGATGTAAACATTTTAGTGTCTTAAGCAGTATACAGTGTTATCACCTTGACGTAGCGTAAGTCCACTACTTAAAAAAATTATTTCTTTTTGGTGCTACATCATCCTGTCCCATTTATAAAACGTAATAGCTAAAATCCTCAACGTATATTATATGTACTGATGCCAATCAATCTTCAGTGTCTTTGCAATAACATAAACTGAAATTTCCAAAATCAGTTACTTCTTAAACAGATGGCATATGGCATATTTATATGAATAAAACTTAGGTTGAGAGAGAAAGAAACAGAGTAATTTCTATTATGTTGCACCCACTGATGTATAGTTCCCACGCTATTCATATCATTTATGAATCACAAATTAGTTGTCCTTACATTGTGTTAAATTTATCACACACACACACACACACACACACAGGTGTGTGTGTGTGTGTGTGTGTGTGTGTGTGAACAAATACACATATGGGCATGACTTCACCATTACATACTTTGTGCAAAGAATGCATAAAAGCAATGAAAGTTAATTACTTTATTACTGCACAGTGTGATATCCATAACAATAAGATTTGCACCAGTAGATCTATATTTGCAATAAACAAACATCATTACTAATGCACTAAACAAGAAACAAAGAGAATATTTGATAAAAGCATGTGATCTCCATACTGGATACATCTTTGCACTCAAGTTTTATCTCATGCAGGACATACCAACAGCCACATTTTCTCACCATGAGTACACCAAGCAAAAGAAGGAACTTCTGGCAGACTACAGCTGTTATGATTAGACACATTTTTATGGGTTCTGTTACCTCAATAAATGATTTCAAGGCACCTTTGCTTATGCATGGAACAGAAGCTGTCTATGAAACAATGACATTATTATTTTGTAAAATTGGAATAAAAGGGAGTTCATAAAGCTCTATTGTGTAAGGGCAGCAGATCATAATGTTTAACACAGTTGTTATTTGATTGTACATTCAAGTCTGTGACAATAATACCACCAATCAAATGGCACGAGTACATGTTTCAGTGTTCTATAGGTTTTTAAATTATTAAAGATTATTTATATAATGCTTGGAGACAATTTTAATGTTAAACACATTAAACTGCTGGAGACATTATTTTTACAAGTAAAACACAAATCAGTAAGGCAAAAAATTAACATTATATGTGTATAAAACGGGCTCTATGTAATGGAAAGTAACTATCATAGAATGTTAGAAGTATGATCACTAAATGGTAATTCCACTGCATCTGTTGCACATTGCTCTAACTTTAAATATCCTTTATTAAGATTCAGAATAAACTGTTCATTCATTACGCAGAAAAATCTGTCAAAACATTTTTATTTCCAAGGAGGCTGGAGTAACAACTATAAACTATAACATAAGTATCATAACATAAAAACAGACTTACCTTTCCTTCTGTCTCTAGGATCCATGCGCACTCCATCTCTTGGAGGAGGAGGAGGACCTCTGGTACCAGGACCCTGTCCTCCACCTCTCCCACTACGGTCTTGTGGAGGTGGTCGACCTTGCCTGGGCCCTCCACCTCCATCACTATAATTGGGAGGTGCTTCTGTCAGGAAGTTGGAAGGGACCAACCCCCGGACTCCATCCAATTCACCCATGTAGAAACCATCATCATCCATATCACCATACACATAGATGATGTTGCCCATTTGGAATGACAACTCCACCTGCAGTAAGATCCAGAAGACTCAAGATATTCACAACACAGTAACATGAAAGCCTCTTTTATTGATGTTCTATGACAACGTATCTTAGAACCAGAACCAGCAGCATGTGGCAAATGTAGACACCACACATTAAGGTAAGCCCCAGGCTTCATATGCCACACATATATACAGTACATAAAATTCAGTGGACCAATATATTTGAATCTGCTGGGGATAAGAGGATGGAGGAGAAGAGCTGAAAATAGGGATGAATGGAGGCATCTTATGTGGGAGGCCAAGGGCCGGAAGGGGCTGTAGCGCCATATATGGAATGGAAATATATTTGGATGTAACTATTCAAAAATTATTTATGCCACTAAAAAATTTTATAATACACTTTTTGAGAATAAAAAACTTATTTCCTGCGAAGGGGTTTCTAAGATGAAATGTTTACTGAACGGTACTTGTTTTATCTGACGGACGTCACTTATCACTTCTCACACCCTTTCAACTGGCAGTAGGCATTGCGGCAACTGCGAATGTTTTGATTTGCCTTGAGTCAGAGCTCACACATTTTAGTTCAACGTAATGCAGGTAATATTAGATTCCCCTCCCTTATATGAAATTAAAATACTCATTACTGTAGACTTATTCAAAACAGCCAACAGAAATTAAAAACTTCTAATGTTCACAGAGCTACAAGATTATGATGAGATACTTACTTCAGCATCAACATTAGGTGAAAGCTCCTGTGGGTCATAATCATATAGTGCAATCATTTTCTTGACTGGCATGTTGGCATAGATGTCTCCCCAGCGATCCCTTGAACCTCCACGACCTGCTTCCTTTGGAGGTTCCTGTAATTCTGCCACCATGTTGTGTGGAACAAAACCTCTCCGACCTCTGCATTCTCCCCAGTAGAAACCATCTGCATCTTTATCCCCATAGACCTGAAAAACATGTAACATCTCCTACTTGTAACTCAAAACATGAAAAGAAATATATACTCTAAAAGTTGTGATATCTTGCATAGCCAAGGCCAAAGTGTTGCTGATGTCATAATTTTCTAGTTATTAAAACATTGCACTTAATGTGTATCTTTGCGTATTTACAAACTCAACAGCCTGAGAGCCAATTACAAAAACAGCACAACCGTATAATAAGGGAGAAAGTTCAACAATGGACAATATACATAAGGAATATTTCAAAATAGAACATTACAGCAGTAAAAGGATGAAATGACAGACACAGGCAGCTAAACACAAAACATTAAGCAATTATGTAGATTATTATTATTATTGATTTATTCACACTACTCAGCATGCATGTGCTGGGATACATATAACTATCCCAGATTGTTAGTGGGATTAGGCTCAGACAGGGCAAGGAAAATCACCCTATCCCATAAGGTCAAGGGATTTAGGAATATGCATGCTATATGACATATTTGTGCTGCTTTTTGCCCCATTCTTAGGATATTTCTGGTGAAACATACATTTTGTAGATATTTTAGGCAGTTTTTGGTGACCACTCCTTCCACCGAGGTGACTAAAGGTTATATAGGTACACTGTTAAGCTTTCAGATATTTTTTATTTCCAGGGCCAAGTTTTTACTGTTTATAATATTCTCTGCTTCAGTTTTGGGAAGGCTATGAGTCAAGGCAACTGCCATACCTATTGAAAGTGTCATACTGTTGTTGTTGTTGACTTAATCACACTTCTCACCATCTATGTTCTGGGAAACCTTCACCTTTCCCAGACTGCTGGTGGCATTAGGCTGTGAGGCAAAGGAAATTCACCCTATCCCCCAAGGTCAAGGGGCATGTCCTAGGAATTTGCATACTATGTGACATGTTTTTAATAGTACTGCCTTTTGCCCCTCTCTCAAGATGTTTATGGTTAAAACTGTATTCTCTAGATACTGTAGGAAGTTTTTGGTGACCACTCCTTCCACTGAGATGTCTAAGGGGTATGCAGATACATTATTAAGCATCCAGGAATTTTTTATTTCCAGGACCAAAGTGTCATATTTTATCATTTCCTCTGCGTCAGTTTTGGGAAATTTATGGGTCAAGGGAACTGCTGTATCTATTGTGAATGATGTTTCATTCTCTCTATCAATGAGCACTATATCAGGTCTGTTGAAATATAAATTTTTATTAGCTGCGATAGACCTGTCCTAATATAAAAACATGTTACTGATTCCAGCACTGGTTCTGATTTGTATCTTGAGTATGGCAGAGTATTTCTGTCAAGTAGTTTATACTTTATGGCAATCTGTTGGTGAATTATTTCTGCCATTTGGTCGCGTCTCCCGATATATGTGGATTTGGATAGTGATGAGCATCCAGCTATTACGTATTCAATTGTTTTGTCCACTTTAACACACTTTCTGCATCTGTCTATCACTTACACTCAGAAAAGGTGCCTCTCATTAGTCCTGGTTTTGATCACCCAGTCTTGGATGGCGACTGCAAAACCTTCCGTCCCAGTACAGATACAGCCAGCAGAAAGCCACAATGGGGAGGAATCTTCATCCACATGATTTTCCTGCAGAGAGTTCGGGAATCTGCCATGTGGGGTTTGCGTTCTCCAGGTGTTCAGCTCTTCTTCTGATATTGTTATATCATCATCCATATTTTGAACATTTAGTTTTAAAGGAATGTACCCTTTATATGCCAGTCTCAATAGGCATTTTTCAGTTGATCTCAACTTATTCCCCATATTTATGTCTTGTGTTCTGCACAATCTGTGGATATTTACTAAGCCTCGTCCTCCTTCTTTCTGAGGCAGATGCAGACTTTTTATAGGTGAATTAGGATGGAGGCAACAGAAATTAGTAAGTAGTCTACTTGTAAGCCTGTCATGACCCTCAAGTTCTGTGTCAGTCCCTTGATTATTCCAAAGGAATTGGTTAGTACATGACCTGCCCATGTAATGAGTGCTGTCATCTGGTTTTTCACAGATAACTTTGTGTTCAAAATTTCTGTGACTTTTTCTGTCCTTTTCACGAAAATCTTCTTAAGACATCTGTGGTCAACTTGCTGTTTTTGTGGTATTTCTAGATATTTATACGTTTCTTCTGGCCACATTTCCTCAATATCCTTACATTTCCTCTGTCAGTTTTTGACTTCACTTTTTCTAATGCGCACATTTGTCAAAACCAAAAGTCACCTTAATGTTTTTGCTGAAAATTTTTACAGTATCAATCAAACAATATAACTTTTCTTGAATTTCTGTGTATAGCATAAGGTAATCCATGTACAGGAGATGTGATAATCTCCTTTTATTTCATATATTAAGCTTCTATACAATGTCACTGGTGTTTAATATTAATGACACTGGGTCTAAAGCCAGACAAAGCCACAGTGGAGAAAATGAATCCCCCTGAAAAATTCCTTTTCTGCTGTTTACAGTGCCAGCATTTCTATTATTCACCCACAGGTCTGTTCTCCATGTTCTTATCATGAGCTGCAGAACATTCCTAATCTTTGGGCAGATGTTTTTATATTTCCACCCTACATCAACCAGCTATGAAACACTGAGTCAAATGCTTTTTGATGGTCTACATAACATATGTGCTTGTATGTGAACAACAGCATCGATAGTGAGTTGCTGTTTGCATCCTAATGATTTCTAGATGCACCCTTTCTGCTTCTCTTAAAAAATTTGGTTCATGTTGCAGTGCTAAAGGATCATATTATTAATCATTGATGTGAACAATTTGTGTACAACAGACAGTCAAGTTATGGGTCAACAGTTGTCCAGCTGCATGGTCCCTCCCTTCTTGTGTAACATACACATGTTTCTCTCAGTTAGAAACTTACGAATTTGGGTGGGGTCATTACGTTCATGAGGCAGCAAGTGAGACAAGCATGGATAGAAGTCAAACTTTTTAGCCAGAAATTATGAAGCTTGTTGGGTCCAGGTGCTTTTCAGTTGCTGGTTTTTTTACACAGCTAAAGTTATGTCATTAACAGGAATTCATTAACCACCATAAATGGCAGTTTGTAGCTGCATGTTTCTTTATTGTTGATCTATGCTGCTGAAGAGTTACAGTCTTCTGGATTGGCCCAGATGAAACTCCAATATTCGTCAAATTTATTGACATCAATGATAACTAATTCACTTCCTGTCAGGCCATCAATGTCTATTTCTAGTTGTTTACAAAATTCCTTGCAATTCTTGTAAAAATCAGAATTCTGTTTCTTTCTTTTGGATAGTCCATTATATCTTCGCTGTCTGCTGGCTCCCTTCAATTTGGCTCTTTGTCTGAACTGGTCTCCTATATTCTTAAGTTGCTAGGTGCTTTGTCTGTCTTCAAGATCTATTTTTGACTTAAAAGCTAGTACCCTCACCTTCTTCCTGAACTTTGAGAACAATTTCCTTTTAGAAATTCATCTATAACATCTGTTTTCACTTGTAGTTCGTGTTCTTTATCAAGCACTTTCTCCTATTGGGTTTCTTTACTTTTATATTATTATTGTTGTTGTTGTTGTTGTTGTTGTTGTTGTTATTATTATTATTATTATTATTATTACTATTACTATTATGTTGCCTTACAGCTTATCTCTTTGTGCCACTACCAAACATTTCATGTTTTTATGGTACTGTGTACTGTTATTTTCTGTGCACTAATCCTTTAATTTTAATACCTTGATGGTGTCATCTTCTGAGAATGGCAGCTCTTCCTCGCAAGCATCAGGGTTTGGTGACATTGTCGTGGGGTCATAGTCATACAAGGCCACAAACCATCTCACTCGTTTGTCTCTTGGCAAAGGTCCTGGACCTCCTGGAGGTGGCCCTGGCTGGTGATAGGGTGGAGGGCCCCGTCCGGGAGGCAGCCCTCCTCGGAACCCTCTGTCTCCAGGATGACCCCCATGTCTGCCTCTAGGGTCACCACGTGGGTCTCCATAATACTGGTCCCTGCAATGAGATAGTTACAAATTTATTTATCTTAAAAAACGATACTTTGACACACAAGAACCTTTTCACTGTTTCGTAGTTCTGTGCAATCGTAACAGCACATCTCCTTTATCATTATTCTGTAGTGAAACTGTTAAGATGTCAGCCTGTTTACTTCATCATCAAACATGGACTTGAAGTCAAATCGCATATTGTATTAGTGGCCAAACTGTGAAGACATTGAGGTTATACGTGTTTGTCAGCGGGAACAAAAAACAAGACACAGAGCGCAAAATTAATACTTTAATGAGTCATACAGTATTGCCCTGAATTCCCTTAATGACTTCTTAAAATAAGAACACTATTCTCTTCGTCATGGTTGAGTGGGTCCTGTGTTCAAATTTCAGTCCACAGGCCAATTATCTTGATTGATATTTTCCATGCTTTTTCTCAGTCCCTCCAGGCAAATATCAGGGTAGTACCTCAAATTAGATCACATCTGCTTCCTTCTATAGCCTTTCCAATTCATTATTCGTTGACGGTCCTACAACTGAACAACACATAATCTAAAGTATTGAGCATCATTAAATGAAACCTTCAACAAACAAATACATCTTATACGAACAGAATGCACATAATCTGGTAATCATATGCTAATTAAATGATAGAGGAAAGATTACTTTAGAAAGCAGATATGTGCAGATACACCGCTGGGAGAACAAAAAATACATTTCTCATTCCTTAGAAGTGTTATTCTGACTTAAAAAGAAATGTGGTTTTGAGGGTACCTTTCTAGATCACGTACTTAACAGTTACTTATCCACTATCCTGCCAAGAAATGGCTACTCGTATCTTTCATACTGTTTCTTTGCTTCTCTGTGTGAGACTCTTATTGCTGCTGTTGGAATATCATACGAATGGTGCTCCAAATACTAGTGAAATATGGTAGTAACCTGATTTCTCAGCCACATTTTTAACAGAATAACTTCTGCACCAACTAGTTGATTTCCATGAAACTCAGTTAAGTCACAGCATTTTTCAAATATGTAACTACTATCTGAATACATCATTGAAGCAGTAAGACACATCACCATCACTAATTTAGGACCCTAAAACTGTGACAGTAGCACAAAAATACAGAATTTCTGTTATAATTATTTGGGTCTAATATGTAAATTTACACGATGGTGAAAATATGGCATTAGAAGTACATTCATAGTTTAGACTTCAGTGATTTAGGTTATGACTTCTAGCTCACAACATTGTGACTCTCATAGCAGGCAGCAGTTTCTAAAGTACTGGAAAACACTGCTGCTTTATAAGACCACACATTGTCATAAACCAAACAGAAAATTTTTACCATCACGAAACCCCCCTATCTTCTGCAACAAGAGTATAAGCTGCCACTGTGCACATCTCTGACATGTTGACAGCATCTCTGCAAACCAACTCCCACCTGTCATCACCCCTGTCCCTCCCGCGAGGAGATGGCGGCTGGTGGTCCATGCGTCCTCTCTCATGTGGCAGAGGAGGAGGTCGACCCCTTTCAGTATGACTACGTGGAATGCCTCGTGGATCATAGTGAACCCCACTGGGACCATGATGTCCTCGGGCTCCTCTTCGGCCATCCAAGTAATCATCTTCACTGAAGTTGCCTTCACTGGCAGAATCCTTGGTGATCTCTGAAGCACAATCATTTGCTTAATATTTCTGCCTCAGACACCACATTTTCAAGTTGTGAATTATTTTGTACATACTAAACTGAACAAGGACATACATATGACATACAAGAAGCTTACTGTCAAAAACACTGGATGTCCATTCTGACAAAAAGATATATGATGGTGAAAAAACGTGCTGGTACAGACCTCTAGTACGGGATACAACTGATACAGGCAAAGATCAGTTAGACCTGGCACTGTAGGTTAAATAAGTACTTTTATACAAAAGTGTGCCCCTTAGTCTTATTTAATCAAAAAGTCAGCCCTTGCCAAAAGTGGAAATACAAGTTTTTGAAAATATCTCCTAATATAAGGTATATCATAAAAAAACAAATATTACTGTCTCTGACAAGTCTTAATGGAGATTTAAGATAAAATCTGCCATAGGCTTTTTGTGAACAATGAAACAGGTATGGATGCATGACACACTGGACATATATCCCTTTCCGTTTTCTAAAGTGTCCAGCTTCCCCATTACTTGTGGGCTGCAGCAATTCATCTGCCAGAACTGAGAACACCAGTGACTTAACTCATCATATTGCCATACACCTGGACATCACATGTTTTCAAATCATATATTTTAATTGCTATATTCCAGATTTTACCAATCATTTTATTGCAGTGATAATTGTTACATGCAATATGAATGTTGTAAAATAAAAAGTAAAAATAATTTACATTTTTTTATTTTGAAGAACATCCATTACATCAATTGTTAGCAGAATTTTTTAGTCATCAAAGTTCAGAGTCAAACTATGGATTTATAATATGGACAAAATCAATACAGACCAAAATCAGTATGAACTCCAAAAAAATCTACTTCTACATGTAACAGTTACTTGAAATTAAAGAAGGTCCAAGTTTTTGGAATGATGCACCATGTCAATTGGTAAACAGTTACTGACACTGCTGGGCAGCTTGCCACATCCATCTTCAGGGTCTTGCAGTCAAGTTCTTGGGCTGCTAGATCCCGCCTTTCAGTCACCACTTATGGGAGCACACAAAATGCTTTGTTTGTTAATTCAAATCACAAATGGTGGCATCTCCAACATGCAGCATCTTTTACTGCCACAATGCAGATCAGAAATGCCTATGCCAAGCTTTGTAGAGCAACTAATTCTACACTAAAGAGCCGGCAGGCACACTGGGCAATTATTGCAATAAGTTACAGATTCTGTAAAAGTTGCAAAACATTAAGGTAAACACTTTTTTTTTTATGTTTATTGGACCGTGCATCATTGTGATAGTTGAAGAATAAAAGACCAACTTGATGTCACTTGATATTTTATTTCACTTCTTATGTGCTCAACATGTTTTGGACATTAATATATCCATCATCAGGAGCTTGCGACTATTCTGTTGAATTACCACATTGGTTGTTTTGTTCTTGGTTCGATGTGTGTTGGAGATTCGGTGTGGTTGGGTTGGAGTGGTATCAGTGCTGCAGGCTGAAGCTTCAGCCTGCAGCACTGATACCACTCCAACCCAACCACACCGAATCTCCAACACACATCGAACCAAGAACAAAACAACCAATGTGGTAATTCAACAGAATAGTCGCAAGCTCCTGATGATGGATATATTAATGTCCAAAACATGTTGAGCACATAAGAAGTGAAATAAAATATCAAGTGACATCAAGTTGGTCTTTTATTCTTCAACTATCACAATGATGCACGGTCCAATAAACATAAAAAAAAAAGTGTTTACCTTAATGTTTTGCAACTTTTACAGAATCTGTAACTTATTGCAATAATTGCCCAGTGTGCCTGCCGGCTCTTTAGTGTAGAATTAGTTGCTCTACAAAGCTTGGCATAGGCATTTCTGATCTGCATTGTGGCAGTAAAAGATGCTGCATGTTGGAGATGCCACCATTTGTGATTTGAATTAACAAACAAAGCATTTTGTGTGCTCCCATAAGTGGTGACTGAAAGGCGGGATCTAGCAGCCCAAGAACTTGACTGCAAGACCCTGAAGATGGATGTGGCAAGCTGCCCAGCAGTGTCAGTAACTGTTTACCAATTGACATGGTGCATCATTCCAAAAACTTGGACCTTCTTTAATTTCAAGTAACTGTTACATGTAGAAGTAGATTTTTTTGGAGTTCATACTGATTTTGGTCTGTATTGATTTTGTCCATATTATAAATCCATAGTTTGACTCTGAACTTTGATGACTAAAAAATTCTGCTAACAATTGATGTAATGGATGTTCTTCAAAATAAAAAAATGTAAATTATTTTTACTTTTTATTTTACAACATTCATATTGCATGTAACAATTATCACTGCAATAAAATGATTGGTAAAATCTGGAATATAGCAATTAAAATATATGATTTGAAAACATGTGATGTCCAGGTGTATGGCAATATGATGAGTTAAGTCACTGGTGTTCTCAGTTCTGGCAGATGAATTGCTGCAGCCCACAAGTAATGGGGAAGCTGGACACTTTAGAAAACGGAAAGGGATATATGTCCAGTGTGTCATGCATCCATACCTGTTTCATTGTTCACAAAAAGCCTATGGCAGATTTTATCTTAAATCTCCATTAAGACTTGTCAGAGACAGTAATATTTGTTTTTTTATGATATACCTTATATTAGGAGATATTTTCAAAAACTTGTATTTCCACTTTTGGCAAGGGCTGACTTTTTGATTAAATAAGACTAAGGGGCACACTTTTGTATAAAAGTACTTATTTAACCTACAGTGCCAGGTCTAACTGATCTTTGCCTGTATCAGTTGTATCCCGTACTAGAGGTCTGTACCAGCACGTTTTTTCACCATCATATATCTTTTTGTCAGAATGGACATCCAGTGTTTTTGACAGTAAGCTTCTTGTATGTCATATGTATGTCCTTGTTCAGTTTAGTATGTACAAAATAATTCACAACTTGAAAATGTGGTGTCTGAGGCAGAAATATTAAGCAAATGATTGTGCTTCAGAGATCACCAAGGATTCTGCCAGTGAAGGCAACTTCAGTGAAGATGATTACTTGGATGGCCGAAGAGGAGCCCGAGGACATCATGGTCCCAGTGGGGTTCACTATGATCCACGAGGCATTCCACGTAGTCATACTGAAAGGGGTCGACCTCCTCCTCTGCCACATGAGAGAGGACGCATGGACCACCAGCCGCCATCTCCTCGCGGGAGGGACAGGGGTGATGACAGGTGGGAGTTGGTTTGCAGAGATGCTGTCAACATGTCAGAGATGTGCACAGTGGCAGCTTATACTCTTGTTGCAGAAGATAGGGGGGTTTCGTGATGGTAAAAATTTTCTGTTTGGTTTATGACAATGTGTGGTCTTATAAAGCAGCAGTGTTTTCCAGTACTTTAGAAACTGCTGCCTGCTATGAGAGTCACAATGTTGTGAGCTAGAAGTCATAACCTAAATCACTGAAGTCTAAACTATGAATGTACTTCTAATGCCATATTTTCACCATCGTGTAAATTTACATATTAGACCCAAATAATTATAACAGAAATTCTGTATTTTTGTGCTACTGTCACAGTTTTAGGGTCCTAAATTAGTGATGGTGATGTGTCTTACTGCTTCAATGATGTATTCAGATAGTAGTTACATATTTGAAAAATGCTGTGACTTAACTGAGTTTCATGGAAATCAACTAGTTGGTGCAGAAGTTATTCTGTTAAAAATGTGGCTGAGAAATCAGGTTACTACCATATTTCACTAGTATTTGGAGCACCATTCGTATGATATTCCAACAGCAGCAATAAGAGTCTCACACAGAGAAGCAAAGAAACAGTATGAAAGATACGAGTAGCCATTTCTTGGCAGGATAGTGGATAAGTAACTGTTAAGTACGTGATCTAGAAAGGTACCCTCAAAACCACATTTCTTTTTAAGTCAGAATAACACTTCTAAGGAATGAGAAATGTATTTTTTGTTCTCCCAGCGGTGTATCTGCACATATCTGCTTTCTAAAGTAATCTTTCCTCTATCATTTAATTAGCATATGATTACCAGATTATGTGCATTCTGTTCGTATAAGATGTATTTGTTTGTTGAAGGTTTCATTTAATGATGCTCAATACTTTAGATTATGTGTTGTTCAGTTGTAGGACCGTCAACGAATAATGAATTGGAAAGGCTATAGAAGGAAGCAGATGTGATCTAATTTGAGGTACTACCCTGATATTTGCCTGGAGGGACTGAGAAAAAGCATGGAAAATATCAATCAAGATAATTGGCCTGTGGACTGAAATTTGAACACAGGACCCACTCAACCATGACGAAGAGAATAGTGTTCTTATTTTAAGAAGTCATTAAGGGAATTCAGGGCAATACTGTATGACTCATTAAAGTATTAATTTTGCGCTCTGTGTCTTGTTTTTTGTTCCCGCTGACAAACACGTATAACCTCAATGTCTTCACAGTTTGGCCACTAATACAATATGCGATTTGACTTCAAGTCCATGTTTGATGATGAAGTAAACAGGCTGACATCTTAACAGTTTCACTACAGAATAATGATAAAGGAGATGTGCTGTTACGATTGCACAGAACTACGAAACAGTGAAAAGGTTCTTGTGTGTCAAAGTATCGTTTTTTAAGATAAATAAATTTGTAACTATCTCATTGCAGGGACCAGTATTATGGAGACCCACGTGGTGACCCTAGAGGCAGACATGGGGGTCATCCTGGAGACAGAGGGTTCCGAGGAGGGCTGCCTCCCGGACGGGGCCCTCCACCCTATCACCAGCCAGGGCCACCTCCAGGAGGTCCAGGACCTTTGCCAAGAGACAAACGAGTGAGATGGTTTGTGGCCTTGTATGACTATGACCCCACGACAATGTCACCAAACCCTGATGCTTGCGAGGAAGAGCTGCCATTCTCAGAAGATGACACCATCAAGGTATTAAAATTAAAGGATTAGTGCACAGAAAATAACAGTACACAGTACCATAAAAACATGAAATGTTTGGTAGTGGCACAAAGAGATAAGCTGTAAGGCAACATAATAGTAATAGTAATAATAATAATAATAATAATAATAACAACAACAACAACAACAACAACAACAACAATAATAATATAAAAGTAAAGAAACCCAATAGGAGAAAGTGCTTGATAAAGAACACGAACTACAAGTGAAAACAGATGTTATAGATGAATTTCTAAAAGGAAATTGTTCTCAAAGTTCAGGAAGAAGGTGAGGGTACTAGCTTTTAAGTCAAAAATAGATCTTGAAGACAGACAAAGCACCTAGCAACTTAAGAATATAGGAGACCAGTTCAGACAAAGAGCCAAATTGAAGGGAGCCAGCAGACAGCGAAGATATAATGGACTATCCAAAAGAAAGAAACAGAATTCTGATTTTTACAAGAATTGCAAGGAATTTTGTAAACAACTAGAAATAGACATTGATGGCCTGACAGGAAGTGAATTAGTTATCATTGATGTCAATAAATTTGACGAATATTGGAGTTTCATCTGGGCCAATCCAGAAGACTGTAACTCTTCAGCAGCATAGATCAACAATAAAGAAACATGCAGCTACAAACTGCCATTTATGGTGGTTAATGAATTCCTGTTAATGACATAACTTTAGCTGTGTAAAAAAACCAGCAACTGAAAAGCACCTGGACCCAACAAGCTTCATAATTTCTGGCTAAAAAGTTTGACTTCTATCCATGCTTGTCTCACTTGCTGCCTCATGAACGTAATGACCCCACCCAAATTCGTAAGTTTCTAACTGAGAGAAACATGTGTATGTTACACAAGAAGGGAGGGACCATGCAGCTGGACAACTGTTGACCCATAACTTGACTGTCTGTTGTACACAAATTGTTCACATCAATGATTAATAATATGATCCTTTAGCACTGCAACATGAACCAAATTTTTTAAGAGAAGCAGAAAGGGTGCATCTAGAAATCATTAGGATGCAAACAGCAACTCACTATCGATGCTGTTGTTCACATACAAGCACATATGTTATGTAGACCATCAAAAAGCATTTGACTCAGTGTTTCATAGCTGGTTGATGTAGGGTGGAAATATAAAAACATCTGCCCAAAGATTAGGAATGTTCTGCAGCTCATGATAAGAACATGGAGAACAGACCTGTGGGTGAATAATAGAAATGCTGGCACTGTAAACAGCAGAAAAGGAATTTTTCAGGGGGATTCATTTTCTCCACTGTGGCTTTGTCTGGCTTTAGACCCAGTGTCATTAATATTAAACACCAGTGACATTGTATAGAAGCTTAATATATGAAATAAAAGGAGATTATCACATCTCCTGTACATGGATTACCTTATGCTATACACAGAAATTCAAGAAAAGTTATATTGTTTGATTGATACTGTAAAAATTTTCAGCAAAAACATTAAGGTGACTTTTGGTTTTGACAAATGTGCGCATTAGAAAAAGTGAAGTCAAAAACTGACAGAGGAAATGTAAGGATATTGAGGAAATGTGGCCAGAAGAAACGTATAAATATCTAGAAATACCACAAAAACAGCAAGTTGACCACAGATGTCTTAAGAAGATTTTCGTGAAAAGGACAGAAAAAGTCACAGAAATTTTGAACACAAAGTTATCTGTGAAAAACCAGATGACAGCACTCATTACATGGGCAGGTCATGTACTAACCAATTCCTTTGGAATAATCAAGGGACTGACACAGAACTTGAGGGTCATGACAGGCTTACAAGTAGACTACTTACTAATTTCTGTTGCCTCCATCCTAATTCACCTATAAAAAGTCTGCATCTGCCTCAGAAAGAAGGAGGACGAGGCTTAGTAAATATCCACAGATTGTGCAGAACACAAGACATAAATATGGGGAATAAGTTGAGATCAACTGAAAAATGCCTATTGAGACTGGCATATAAAGGGTACATTCCTTTAAAACTAAATGTTCAAAATATGGATGATGATATAACAATATCAGAAGAAGAGCTGAACACCTGGAGAACGCAAACCCCACATGGCAGATTCCCGAACTCTCTGCAGGAAAATCATGTGGATGAAGATTCCTCCCCATTGTGGCTTTCTGCTGGCTGTATCTGTACTGGGACGGAAGGTTTTGCAGTCGCCATCCAAGACTGGGTGATCAAAACCAGGACTAATGAGAGGCACCTTTTCTGAGTGTAAGTGATAGACAGATGCAGAAAGTGTGTTAAAGTGGACAAAACAATTGAATACGTAATAGCTGGATGCTCATCACTATCCAAATCCACATATATCGGGAGACGCGACCAAATGGCAGAAATAATTCACCAACAGATTGCCATAAAGTATAAACTACTTGACAGAAATACTCTGCCATACTCAAGATACAAATCAGAACCAGTGCTGGAATCAGTAACATGTTTTTATATTAGGACAGGTCTATCGCAGCTAATAAAAATTTATATTTCAACAGACCTGATATAGTGCTCATTGATAGAGAGAATGAAACATCATTCACAATAGATACAGCAGTTCCCTTGACCCATAAATTTCCCAAAACTGACGCAGAGGAAATGATAAAATATGACACTTTGGTCCTGGAAATAAAAAATTCCTGGATGCTTAATAATGTATCTGCATACCCCTTAGACATCTCAGTGGAAGGAGTGGTCACCAAAAACTTCCTACAGTATCTAGAGAATACAGTTTTAACCATAAACATCTTGAGAGAGGGGCAAAAGGCAGTACTATTAAAAACATGTCACATAGTATGCAAATTCCTAGGACATGCCCCTTGACCTTGGGGGATAGGGTGAATTTCCTTTGCCTCACAGCCTAATGCCACCAGCAGTCTGGGAAAGGTGAAGGTTTCCCAGAACATAGATGGTGAGAAGTGTGATTAAGTCAACAACAACAACAGTATGACACTTTCAATAGGTATGGCAGTTGCCTTGACTCATAGCCTTCCCAAAACTGAAGCAGAGAATATTATAAACAGTAAAAACTTGGCCCTGGAAATAAAAAATATCTGAAAGCTTAACAGTGTACCTATATAACCTTTAGTCACCTCGGTGGAAGGAGTGGTCACCAAAAACTGCCTAAAATATCTACAAAATGTATGTTTCACCAGAAATATCCTAAGAATGGGGCAAAAAGCAGCACAAATATGTCATATAGCATGCATATTCCTAAATCCCTTGACCTTATGGGATAGGGTGATTTTCCTTGCCCTGTCTGAGCCTAATCCCACTAACAATCTGGGATAGTTATATGTATCCCAGCACATGCATGCTGAGTAGTGTGAATAAATCAATAATAATAATAATCTACATAATTGCTTAATGTTTTGTGTTTAGCTGCCTGTGTCTGTCATTTCATCCTTTTACTGCTGTAATGTTCTATTTTGAAATATTCCTTATGTATATTGTCCATTGTTGAACTTTCTCCCTTATTATACGGTTGTGCTGTTTTTGTAATTGGCTCTCAGGCTGTTGAGTTTGTAAATACGCAAAGATACACATTAAGTGCAATGTTTTAATAACTAGAAAATTATGACATCAGCAACACTTTGGCCTTGGCTATGCAAGATATCACAACTTTTAGAGTATATATTTCTTTTCATGTTTTGAGTTACAAGTAGGAGATGTTACATGTTTTTCAGGTCTATGGGGATAAAGATGCAGATGGTTTCTACTGGGGAGAATGCAGAGGTCGGAGAGGTTTTGTTCCACACAACATGGTGGCAGAATTACAGGAACCTCCAAAGGAAGCAGGTCGTGGAGGTTCAAGGGATCGCTGGGGAGACATCTATGCCAACATGCCAGTCAAGAAAATGATTGCACTATATGATTATGACCCACAGGAGCTTTCACCTAATGTTGATGCTGAAGTAAGTATCTCATCATAATCTTGTAGCTCTGTGAACATTAGAAGTTTTTAATTTCTGTTGGCTGTTTTGAATAAGTCTACAGTAATGAGTATTTTAATTTCATATAAGGGAGGGGAATCTAATATTACCTGCATTACGTTGAACTAAAATGTGTGAGCTCTGACTCAAGGCAAATCAAAACATTCGCAGTTGCCGCAATGCCTACTGCCAGTTGAAAGGGTGTGAGAAGTGATAAGTGACGTCCGTCAGATAAAACAAGTACCGTTCAGTAAACATTTCATCTTAGAAACCCCTTCGCAGGAAATAAGTTTTTTATTCTCAAAAAGTGTATTATAAAATTTTTTAGTGGCATAAATAATTTTTGAATAGTTACATCCAAATATATTTCCATTCCATATATGGCGCTACAGCCCCTTCCGGCCCTTGGCCTCCCACATAAGATGCCTCCATTCATCCCTATTTTCAGCTCTTCTCCTCCATCCTCTTATCCCCAGCAGATTCAAATATATTGGTCCACTGAATTTTATGTACTGTATATATGTGTGGCATATGAAGCCTGGGGCTTACCTTAATGTGTGGTGTCTACATTTGCCACATGCTGCTGGTTCTGGTTCTAAGATACGTTGTCATAGAACATCAATAAAAGAGGCTTTCATGTTACTGTGTTGTGAATATCTTGAGTCTTCTGGATCTTACTGCAGGTGGAGTTGTCATTCCAAATGGGCAACATCATCTATGTGTATGGTGATATGGATGATGATGGTTTCTACATGGGTGAATTGGATGGAGTCCGGGGGTTGGTCCCTTCCAACTTCCTGACAGAAGCACCTCCCAATTATAGTGATGGAGGTGGAGGGCCCAGGCAAGGTCGACCACCTCCACAAGACCGTAGTGGGAGAGGTGGAGGACAGGGTCCTGGTACCAGAGGTCCTCCTCCTCCTCCAAGAGATGGAGTGCGCATGGATCCTAGAGACAGAAGGAAAGGTAAGTCTGTTTTTATGTTATGATACTTATGTTATAGTTTATAGTTGTTACTCCAGCCTCCTTGGAAATAAAAATGTTTTGACAGATTTTTCTGCGTAATGAATGAACAGTTTATTCTGAATCTTAATAAAGGATATTTAAAGTTAGAGCAATGTGCAACAGATGCAGTGGAATTACCATTTAGTGATCATACTTCTAACATTCTATGATAGTTACTTTCCATTACATAGAGCCCGTTTTATACACATATAATGTTAATTTTTTGCCTTACTGATTTGTGTTTTACTTGTAAAAATAATGTCTCCAGCAGTTTAATGTGTTTAACATTAAAATTGTCTCCAAGCATTATATAAATAATCTTTAATAATTTAAAAACCTATAGAACACTGAAACATGTACTCGTGCCATTTGATTGGTGGTATTATTGTCACAGACTTGAATGTACAATCAAATAACAACTGTGTTAAACATTATGATCTGCTGCCCTTACACAATAGAGCTTTATGAACTCCCTTTTATTCCAATTTTACAAAATAATAATGTCATTGTTTCATAGACAGCTTCTGTTCCATGCATAAGCAAAGGTGCCTTGAAATCATTTATTGAGGTAACAGAACCCATAAAAATGTGTCTAATCATAACAGCTGTAGTCTGCCAGAAGTTCCTTCTTTTGCTTGGTGTACTCATGGTGAGAAAATGTGGCTGTTGGTATGTCCTGCATGAGATAAAACTTGAGTGCAAAGATGTATCCAGTATGGAGATCACATGCTTTTATCAAATATTCTCTTTGTTTCTTGTTTAGTGCATTAGTAATGATGTTTGTTTATTGCAAATATAGATCTACTGGTGCAAATCTTATTGTTATGGATATCACACTGTGCAGTAATAAAGTAATTAACTTTCATTGCTTTTATGCATTCTTTGCACAAAGTATGTAATGGTGAAGTCATGCCCATATGTGTATTTGTTCACACACACACACACACACACACACACACACCTGTGTGTGTGTGTGTGTGTGTGTGTGATAAATTTAACACAATGTAAGGACAACTAATTTGTGATTCATAAATGATATGAATAGCGTGGGAACTATACATCAGTGGGTGCAACATAATAGAAATTACTCTGTTTCTTTCTCTCTCAACCTAAGTTTTATTCATATAAATATGCCATATGCCATCTGTTTAAGAAGTAACTGATTTTGGAAATTTCAGTTTATGTTATTGCAAAGACACTGAAGATTGATTGGCATCAGTACATATAATATACGTTGAGGATTTTAGCTATTACGTTTTATAAATGGGACAGGATGATGTAGCACCAAAAAGAAATAATTTTTTTAAGTAGTGGACTTACGCTACGTCAAGGTGATAACACTGTATACTGCTTAAGACACTAAAATGTTTACATCCAGGCGAATGAGAATAAAATCACAAAGAACAAGCCTAAAAAATGTGTGTACAGTACTGCAACTTGTAGAAATATCTTTCCACTCTTGTTTTTTAAACAGGCAATGGATAACAATATATCTGATAAAGATTGTAAATTTTACTGTAATAAAGTTTTATTTTGGTTCAGCGCTAATGAGATGTTATCTATAAGCCATAAAACCAAACTTACATTTATATGGTAGTCTGTACTGTACCTACCAATACCAAATTTCGTCATTGTATTTCAGATATGAAATATGTGGCTGCGTAGACAGGCAGCCTTTTACTAACCTTTTTTTGACAATTACATCGTTACAGTATATACCTAATGACCATAAATCAGAATTTGATCTGGTGGTCAGTGGTATTCTTAATTTGTACAAAAATCATGGGTGTGTTAAGTGCAACATAAATCTTATGTTTATTGGACCGTGCATCATTGTAATAGTTGAAGAATAAAGGACCAACTTGATGTCACTTGTTATTTTATTTCACTTATTCTGTACTCAACATGTTTCGGACACTAATATATCCATCATCAGAACTGCACAGTCGCAAGCTCCTGATGATGGATATATTAATGTTTGAAACATGTTGAATACATAAGAAGTGAAATAAAATAAAAGTGACATCAAGTTGGTCTTTTATTTTTCAATTGCAACATAAATGTGTGACTGGGTTAGGAATACAAAATATGTAATGGTGCTGCTGCATAGAATGACTGGTATTAATATGTGTTACACATTTTCTTCCTGTTAGTGTATTGTGTTGTTTCCACAAAAATACTAAATTGTGATTCCACTGCATAAATTTGGTTATGTATCATTAATGAATTTGAGAAAAATGTATGATATGCCTTTCATTTCCAAGGATGTAATTCTAAGGATACATTCTTAGGCATTTTAGAGATGAAATGTGCTACTGTAACTTCTGTTGTACTTTGTATCTTTCTTTTTCCACAGTATAAGATAAACTGTTTTGTTTTTGACAGTTAAATACTAAATATTAACTTGTCAATTAAATGTTTCTATTTTATATACTTTCATTTCTTATATCATCTTTGATTCATCTTTGATTATTTTATGAAATATGGAAAGATTGGCAAGTTTGATGTTGTGCCTGAAAATGTATCCTTTATGCAGTAAAATATTGTGATGCCATGCCCATTCACACATGTAAGTTGAAGGAGTGGTGCATTTTATTTATACATTGTTCCCCCTGAAATGTTGCAGGTGTTGGTAAGGTTTCTTGTTTTATACACCTACTTACTTCAGAATATTAAGGACTATAAGTTCAATCCAGCAGAGACAAATATTGGGTTTGCAGAATGCTGTATATATACTACAACACAAGTAATGCTTGCTGCTACAGTGCCTTGTAGCCTTCATTAGCTTCAGGATTAAGATGTAGAACATATGTTAAGGGCAAGAACATGTGTGTATTTTTACGAATTATTCCATTTCACATATGGTTAACATGAAGACATCACAACACTCCAAAATATGAATGAACAACATGACTTTATTCTGAGGAAAACATGTTCTGTGTTAGAAGGAGATATGAAGTTTCTCCAGACAGCTTTGATATCATGTTCGTGTTGGTTAGTCTTGTCAAGCGGTGTTAATGGTGGAAAATGTTTCCATTCAACTTAATTCTGTACAGTTAAAGAGTTTCAACTTTTTTTGTCTGTAAAGTATGTGTGGAGCATAAAAGTAGCATTCAAGATGCATTGCTTGTTGTTGCCATCTCTAAGCTTTGAAATTAAGCAGTAAAATCAGTGCATTTTATCCTGCTTCTCTTGTGGAAAGAATGCTTTAGTAGATGATTCATCGCTGCTGTAACTTAACTGTTATTTGTGCAGTACCAGTGTAAGAGAGTTTCATTGGCACTGGGCATGGCATTACAACTGCCATTTATCAAGGGTGATATTACTGACTGTATTGAAGACCCGTGAACCCTCTTGTAAATATCATTGTTTTTCCTAAACTTTTTTTTTTTTTTATTTTGTGAAAATCCAGGGGCACCAGCTTCTAGAAATTTTGGTGTGTTTCCCATGACTCACACAGTTATCTCCAATCACAATTGTAGACGTTGACTCCACATCACTGTGTTACACAGCACAAATTTTTGGAATTATAAATAATTTCAGTACCAGTTTTTGAGTTCTGTTATTTTGCATTTGCTGTCAATGTGGCATATGTAATTTAGTCCCCTGACCTGTACCTCTTTGTACCGATTATTTTTGTTGACCAGCACTACATGTTTGAAAATTGTTCCACGCCCCGTCACCCTATTAAAGGGTAATTTTAATGTGCTTTTTTCACCCCTCATATGTGAGTGTGTGTGAGTGTGTGTGTGTGAATGTTTGAGTGAATGTAAATTGTAAACTGTATAAGAGGTTTGTCACAAACTGTTTAAAATACTGTTATGAAGTTTTGTGCAGTAAGCTTAAATGATCCTGCCATCTAATGGTTTATGTCTTCTTAACTTTTTAGTGTCACTGTCGTCTGTTAAATAAAAACGTACATTTTACTGCAGAATAATTGAGTTTTATAGTACTGTACATAATGTTCTATGTAAATACTTATTATTCTCATTTATGGTTAATGCAATGTCATTCTGTGTAAATGATAATATGTATCAATAACACTAGGAGAAATTCTCCAAAATCTGAAAACCTAAATCACTTCTTGTTATGTGGAACATCTTATTAACATTTCATTACTTAATGTAAGACCAAAAAATTTCACTTGCAGTCGGTTTGTGTATGTTGTCATTGCGTATTATCTCCTACATGCTTTGGCCCTTTCTGGGCCATTGTCAGGAAGAAGCCAAATAAATACCTGTGGGAGATGATGTTGATGATAATAATAATAAAGGTAAAGTGATCCCGTTACAGGCCTGGTGTGGCCCAGAGGGTGGGTAGAGGTATAGCTCTACTCTTCCATGACTGCGGCAGTAGAAGGGGGTGAGTGGTCAGCAAACATGCCCTGGCCGCAATTTAACCCCAGGAAAGACCCGTTACCCATTGTACAGGAGGCTGGGTGGGCCCCAGGGCCGGTCTGAATGGGTGGAAAATCTCGCCCCCACCTGGATTCGATCCTGTAGTCAGTCGCTATACTGACTGCGCTACCCGGCCCATTAATAATAATAATAATAATATTAATCTTGCAGCTACATTGACAAATAGTACATATAACCACTTGCTTGGAAAGAAAATTCTCCCAAAAGAACAGAAAGGCTGTCACAGAATGTCTAGGGAATATAAGGACCAACTGCTGGTGAGCAAGATTATGTTATCATTAGTGAAGAAACATCAAAGGCATCTGTGTAGGGCATCGATTGATTACCAGAGAGCATTCAACAGCCTGCCTCACATCCGGATAGTTGCTGTCATGGAGATGTACCAAATATGTCCAAGTGTAAGATGAATCATGGAGGCATCGATGAAAGAATGGAAGACTGAAATGCGGCTGTACCACACAGAAGGGCACGTCAGAACAGGAAAAGTAGCTGTTAAACAGGGAATATTCCAAGGTGATTCCTTGCCTTTATTACTGTTTGTTTTACTGCTTATACCACTAACCAAGATGCTCGATAAACAAGAAACAGAGTATGAAGTCAAGGGAAAAAATAAAGTCAGCCGTTGATTCTATATGGACGGCTTGAAGCTATTTTCCAGAGATAAGACCGAGTTACAGCAAGAGTTTAGCATTGATGACATACGAATGGAGTTTGGCCTAGACAAATGCACCACAGCAGTTTTCAAGCTTGGCAAGCTAACTAAAAGCCAAAAACATTAGTATTTAACCAGACAGTAATAAGGAACATGGAACTTGACAAGACCTATAAGTATCTGGGCACAGAAGAGGTAAAGCTATTTACAACAGCCAAATGAAGGAGAAACTAGGGAAGGAATATTGCAGTTGGGTCCAGCAAATTCTCAAGATGGAGTTAAACTCGAAGAACTAGATCACAGCCCTCAATACCTTAGCTGTACCATTCCTATTGTACAGCTTTGGAATAGTCAGCTGGTTAAGAAAAGAAATTGAGAAGGTGGATCAAAGAATGATTAAGCTTCTAACTGTTGAAGGAATCCACCACCCAAAGGCATGCCTTAATAAACTTTATGTCAAGAGACAAAATGGTGGATGTGGAATAGTTGAGCTGGAGTCTGCACATAATGCTGCTATTTTTGGTCTCAGCAAGAACATTAAGGAAGGCAAAGATAGGCTTACCAGATTAGTACAAGATATGATGGTGGGAAAGCCAAATACTCTCTGTAAAAAGAAGCTAATCTAATAAAGCAAAAATATATGACACAAGAAACTGCTGCCCAGAATATCAGTAATCAACTGAAGTCCAGCTTTGAAAATAAGATGATGGAAGAATTCAAGAAGAAACCAATGCATGAACTGTTCTACTGGGGCCTTGAAAGACTGTCAGTAGAAAAAAAAAATTCCTGGTATATTTGTGCAGCTCAGGCATGAAGGGAGAAATGGAGAGCAGCCCAAGATCAAGTGCTGAACACTTGTTATCATCAGAGAAACATTATGAAGCAACCAACTGATAGGAAATGCAGAATGTGCTGTAAGGCAGAACACATAAAACATATTGTAGTGGGATGCACAACACTAACACCATCTGAATATGCTAATAGACCCTATAAGTTGGCTGGTTACATCCACTGGATGATATTTAAACACATGGATTTACAGGTGCCTGACAAGTACTGTGGACATATAACTGAGAGGGTCATATCTGTCAACGGTACCACTATGATGTGGGATGTACCAGTTATCACAGATTGAACAATACTAGCAATCTGACCTGACATAATACTGAGCAACAAACAAGAGAAGATTTGCCTACTGATAGATATAGCTGTACCAGATGATTCAAACATTGACACAAAATAAACTGACAAACTAAGCAAGTGCGAAGACATGGAGATCAAGGTCAGCAGGATGTGGAAAGTGAGAACAAAAACTGTGCCAGTTATATTTGGAGCATTAGAAAAAATTAAGAATGGATTAGGTTAGAGCCTTTAGTGGCTGCCAGGTCACCTGTTAGCCATAGAGCTACAGATGATCATAGTAATGAGTACTGCACATGTCATTTATAAAGTGTGGGGTAAATTGCTTTGATCTCTATTTGAGATCTGGATGTACCAGAAGACCACCACCTAATAACAAATAGCTGAGAATAAATTAACAATAGTAATAATAATAATAAAACCGTATTGTGAAATCAACAAGTACAAACCAGACATTATAATCCGTGATAATGAAAAGGGAACATGTGTGTTAATAGACGTTGCAATCTCAGGAGACAGAAATGTGATTAAAAAAGAAGCCGAGAAGATTCTAAAATATAAAGACCTTACAATAGAA
>Ga0123354_10001229_pt1 | contig 30337 bp, 31 predicted proteins | sample TergutLab28metaG_2_FD_97872 | JGI IMG/M metagenome (GOLD analysis project Ga0123354, IMG submission 97872) | Labiotermes labralis P4 segment gut microbial communities from Petit-Saut dam, French Guiana - Lab288 P4 | ecosystem: Host-associated > Arthropoda: Insects > Digestive system > Gut ... | reverse complement strand
CGGCATCTCGCCGCGCACGGCCGTGGCATGGGCAACCCTCGCCAAGCAGGACTGGACCACCTACACAGCCGCCCGGCACGAACGAATAGCGCGTGGTACCGATACTTGAACCTCACCAACAATGCGCCCGTGGTACAGCCGAACCGTCTGGAGAAGGTCCCGGGCCGTCTTTAGCCTCGCAACAGTCTCGCGGTCCGCGTTGTTCGTACGTGATTCGCGCGAGATGTCGGCCACGATGAGACGCACAGCCTCGCGCCCGATGCCACGGGTGACCTCACGGAGCAGGGCGGCGAAACACGTTTGGCGGGCCTCGTCCAGACCACCGTGGCTGGTGACGGTGGTCTCGACCGTGACGATGTTCCACTCGGCGTGGTTGGCGATCCACCGGGCCGCATCGGCGATCTCCGCTCCCCGTCCCATCCGCAGGGCTTCGGTGGTGTGCCAGTAGCGTTCGCCAGCGATGCTGGTGAGCGGCACGGACGTGCTGGAGTTGGTCGCTGGCGAACGTCACTGCGGACATCGCGTAGAAGGGCCGCAGCACGGTGGTCTTCTCCTGGTAGCTTTCATCAACGAACGCAACCGGACCTCTGGTGCGCTGGTACAGCACTTCGAGGTGAGGGTCGGTGAGCAGCGGTGTAGTCATCGTCGTGGTCTCTTTCGCAGGTCAGATCCCGGGCTGTCGTCTCGGGATCTGCCCGGCTGGCCAGAGCCGCCGCTTCGCTCCCCTGCAACATGTGTACGATCCTAGCGGAAACGACGGCGCTTGCAGTGGCCATCGGACGAGACAATTGGGGTGGGCTGTCCACCGTCCCACAGTCCAGACAACCTGCCAGAGGCAGGCCCCACCGTCGGTGTCCTCGAATCCACCGCCCTCACTGCGGTCGAGGAGATGTTGCCGCGGCCGACGAAGGCCAATGCTGTGGGGGTCGCGATGATCACCCTGACGGTGGTGCCTGAGCCGGTAGGCTCGACGGACACCACGGGAGGGATGGATGGCACCCACGACAGGTTCGCGAAAGGCACCGGCGGACTGGGTCCTCGCGGTCGACTTCGGCACGTCGAACACCGCTGCGGCCGCGCGGTACGCCGACGGGCGGACCGAGAAGGTCCAGCTTGACACCTCCGGGCCAGACACCATCCCGTCGGCGGTGGCGTTCGCCGACGGGCAACCACGGTGGGGACGGTCGGCGCTGCACTGTCGGCGGACCAACCCGAGCACGTTCCTGCCCGCGCCCAAGGCGCTCCTGGGCCAGGGGCCGGTGCTGCTCGGCGACCAAGAGCTGACACCCGCGGACGTTGCGTCGCACGTGCTGGCGGCGGTGCGCACCCGGGCGGTGCAGGCTGCCCGTGGCAAACAGCCGCGGTGGGTGGTGCTCACACACCCGGTGGACTGGGGCGAGACCCGGTTGGCGGACCTGCGCCAGGGAGCGGTGCTGGCAGGGTTCGCCCCTGATGCGATCCGGCTGGTGCCCGAGCCGGTGGCGGCCGTCTACCGCTACGCCGACCCGGCCGACATGACGGTGGGAAGCCGGGTCGCAGTGGTGGACGTCGGTGGTGGCACATCTGACGTGGCGATCCTTGAGGTCACCGCCGACCAGGGATTGTTGGTTGTGGCACAGGCAGGCGACGACCGTCTGGGCGGCAACGACCTGGACGACCTGTTGCGGGGCTGGGTCCACACGCAGCTGGAAGCCAACGGCCGCGGTGACCTGGTGGATCTGCTCGCAGCGCCAGAAAACCTCGGGGCCGCGCTGACCTTGCGGGACGTGGCACGCGAGGCAAAACAGGACCTCTCCGAGCACACGTTCACCCAGGTCCCGGTGGCGGTGGCTGGGCACGAGACGGTGGTCACGGTCACCCGCGACGAGTACAACCTCTTGGCCGCGGCTCCCATCGCCCGAATCGCTGCCTTGGTCACCCAGGCTGCGACACAGTCGCGCACCACGTCCCTGGCTGACCTGTACCTCACCGGCGGTACCGCCTACACCCCAGCGTTGTCGGAAGTGCTGCAGCGGGTCACTGGCCTGTTGGCCGCGCCTTTCGACAACCCGAAGATGGCGGTGTCGCTCGGTGCGCTGTCGACTCCCGCCGCGGTGATGTCTGCCGAGGAGTACTCCGTCGCTGGTCAGCGGACCACGTCACACGAGGCCGAACCCACCTCGACGCTCCCGTGGCCAGGCCCGCCAGAGCAGGTGGCCTCCGCGGTCTTGCCGATGCCGATGCCGATGCCTGGGGAGGTCCTGGCCTCCCGGTTCACGCTGGGGGACATCATCGGCACCGGCTCGATGGGCGCGGTGTTCCTGGCCCACGACCAGGTGCTCGAACGCCCCCGGGCTGTCAAGGTCCTCAACCCGCTCCTGGCCGTCGACCAGCGTTCACGTGAGCGGTTCCGCCACGAGGCGCTCGCTGCCAGCGCCCTGCGCCACGAAGGTATCGTCACAGTTTTCGACACCAACCCCAAAGACGACCAAAGCACCTTGCCGTACATCGTCATGGACTACGTGCCCGGACGGACCCTCGCCGCAGAACTCACCGACACCGGCCCGGTGCCAGTGCCCCGGGCGGTGCAGATCGTCACAGGCGTCCTGGCGGCACTGGGCCACGCCCACGACCAAGGTGTTATCCACCGCGACATCAAACCCGGCAACATCATGGTCCGCCCCGACGGCCAGGTGATGGTCGTGGACTTCGGCATCGCCCATATCGCGGGGTCCCAGCTCACCTTGTCAGGAAGCCTGCTCGGCACTTCCGAGTACATGGCGCCTGAGCAGGTCCTTGGCCAGGCCGTCGACCGCCGCACCGACCTGTACGCCGTCGGTTGCCTGCTCTTCCGCCTGCTTGTCGGTCACACGCCGTTCACCGGAGAGCACGCCGCTGTGCGGATGCAGCACCTCGACGATCCGCCGCCAGTCCCCAGCACTCTGCGCCAGGACCTGCCGCCCGCGCTCGACGTCGTCGTCGCCAAGGCCCTCACCAAGGACGCTGCCGCGCGCTACCGCAGCGCCGCGGAGTTCAGCACGGTTCTCAACGAGTTCGCGCCACAAGGAACTGGTGCGCTGCGGGTCGTGCAGTCTCACCCCGCAGGCCCAGCACCCTCCAACGCCGAAACAGTCGCCTCCGCCCCTTCAGGACGAGACAACGTGCAGATGCCTGCCCGTGACGGCAACACCTGGTTCATGCCACCACGCGAGGACGATCGGGGGCCGGTGACGTTTGGGAGCTATCGTGGAACGCCCCTGACCTGGCGGGTGTTGATGACCGACCCGTCGGGCCGTCGGCTGCTGCTGTGTGAGGACATCGTGCGCAACGGCCCGTACCACCGGGACTGGGGGTCGAAGGACGACCCGGTCACCTGGGCGAAGAGCGACCTGCGCCGCTGGCTCAACGGCCGGCCGTCGTCGGTCCGCAAGGGGGCGCCCGGCTGGGACGAGTGGAAACCTCCGCCCACGGCGAAAGTGTGGGTCGACGGCGAGTTGCGGGAACCGAAAGAGCTGGAGAAGTACTGGCCGTCGCAGTGCTTCCTCGAACAGATGAGCACCGACGAGGTCCGCAGGATCGACCTGGCACCCGTGGCGACCGACGACGAGAGATGGACCGCGGCGCAGCTGCGGCGGTTCTTCGCCGAGATGAAGGAACGGTACCCGCAGGATGCAGGGGGCTGGAAGCCGGATGAGTGGACGAACAACTGGAAGCGGTACTGGGAGGTCATGCTTGATGATGAAGTGCGAGTGATGCCAGGCGGGCCATCTGTTTCCTGCCGAGTATTTCTGCTGAGCCTCGGGGAGGCAGAAAACATCGAATCCGACGACCATCGGATCGCACGGCTCCGGGGTGCGCCGGGGTGGTGGTGGTTGCGGTCGCCGGGCGTCAGCGACGACAACACTGCCGTGGTCGCCCCCGGTGGGTGGCTGGCCCGCAATGGCATCGTTGTGAGCGACGCCGCGGTCGGTGTCCGCCCCGCTTTGTGGCTCAATCCGTAATCCAAAAATCCGAAATCCGAAAGCGGCGCGAAAGCGCCGCTCGAAATTTTGAGCGGGGATCCGTTGTCTGACGAGTTGGCGGTGGTCACCAAGGCGAAAGAGCTCTGCCGTTACGTCGTCACGGCGACGAATAAGTCGCCGCGACGGTTCCGTTTCACTTTTGTGTCGCGGATGCAGAACATGGCGCTCGACATTGTCGAGAGCCTGTTCCTGGCGAACGAGGTGTACACTGGGAAAGGCGCTCGTGCTGAGGCTCTGGAGCGGCGCCTGGACTATCAGCACCGGGCGATGACCACGGCCAAGCTGCTCGCGTACGTGGCACTGCTGGCGAAGGAGCAGATGTGCATCACAGCCAAGCAGTATGAGATGATCGCGGAGTTGACGACCTCGTGCCGAAAGATGACTGGCGCATGGGTCAACAGCGACAGGAAGCGTGCCGGGGTGCCACACTGACACCCGGATGGTCGGGAGCGTATGCGATGCAGGTCTACGGAGGTGGCTCTGGGGTCATCACGCGCCGATGGGTTCATCGTGTTCTCGTGACATCGCGGGGATGGGTAGGCCCTGTCGGTCAGTCGGCTGACAGGGACGGCTCCTGGAACGGGGGACCTGGTTGTAGTGCGCCGGGGTGGTGGTGGTTGCGGTCGCCGGGCGACAACGACAACAACACTGCCGTGGTCGCCCCCGGTGGGTGGCTGGACCGCAATGGCAACAATGTGAACAACGCCGCGGTCGGTGTCCGCCCCGATTCGTCCCATTTCCGTGCGTACGGTGGTCTGCCTGCCGTGCGACCGGGATCCTGGCGAGGAAGGTCTGCCCATGTGGGCGCCTCAGTGCATGGGACAAAGGAACCAGGTTCCCGGCCACGTCGCACCGTCCCAACAGGGGTCAGTGCGGCCAGCCGAACACAGGCTGCCGGGGACGAGGACGGGTCGGGCACCGGTCAGACCGGACCCAGGGGCTCTTCACCGTCTGTGGTGGGTGGGCGCCCAGCCGCCTACCCACCCCGGCAGTGACCGGCTGGGGTCAGGGGGAGTTCGACTTTTCCTGCGGCGAGTCCGGCGATCACCTCAGCGGACCTGTGCGCGGCCGTCCTCTTTGGGACGACTACGACATCATGTGCGACTTTGAACGGCTCTATCATGCGCACGAAGCTGCGAGGCGTGGGAAGCAAAACAAGCGTGACGTGGTCGCTTTCGAGATGAACCTTGCTGAGAATCTATGCCATCTGCGCGACGAACTGAAGCACCGGACCTACCATCCCCGTCCATACCATCGATTCGTAGTCCTGGACCCAAAACGCAGAGACATAGAGGCCCCGGCCTATCGTGATCGCGTGGTGCAGCACTGTCTTTGTGACGAGATCCTTCGCCCGGCACTCGATCCACGTCTGGTCTACGACAACGCAGCATGCCGCATCGGAAAGGGTACCCACTTTGCGCTCGATCGGGTTTCTAGATTTCTCCGGGAGCACCACCGTCGTCATGGGGCCGCTGGATATATTCTCAAGTTCGACGTGCGTCACTACTTCGCTAGCATAGACCACGAGATACTCCAAGAGCGGCTGCGAAAGGTTTTTCGCTCGCCGGATCTCTTGGCGCTGCTTGGCACGATCATTCAGTCCTCAGCATCGGTTTCAGGAAAGGGTCTTGCGCTGGGCAACCAGGCGAGTCAGTGGTTCGCGTTGTATTACCTTGACGCAGTCGACAGGCTCGTTAAGGAAGAATTGCGCGTCCGACACTATTCTCGGTACATGGACGATGGTGTTCTCATCCACCCATCCAGAGACTATCTCAAAGCGTGTCTGGACAGGATTGTTGAACAAGCCGCTTTGCTGAAGATCGAAATGAATGACAAAACGCAGATCGCTCCGATCTCACAAGGGATTAAGTATCTCGGATTCCATCTCTATCTAACGGATTCAGGGATGGTTGTCCGAAAAGTCAACCGTTCGACCGCCATCAGGATGCGTCGGTGCCTCGCCGCGGTCGCTGCTCGTTATTCTCATGGCGACGCAAATGTTTACGACGTGCAGCAACGCGTCAACAGTTACGTCGCACACCTGTCCCACGGGAACACCTACGCACTTCGTCGTGACATCCTTGCTCGTGCAGCCTTCGCCCGTCTGTCGAGCACGGACTCGCCAACCTAGGGGCCGTCGAGAGTCGTGACCGTGATGTCGTCCTCGCCGACGAGAAGGCGGATATCGTTAGGGTCGCCAGTGATGATGACGGCAGGGGCGAGGCGGGCCGCCGTTGCCACGACCAGAGCGTCGATGGTGAGGTCGCGTTTCTTCGGGCGGGTGGCGGTGGCCTGTTCACGGCGGGCCCCAGCGTCAGCGGCGATATGTGCGTCGGTGTCCATAACGACGAGCCGGTTGACGGCGTGCCACACGGCGGCGTCGGTCGGTTTGCCGGTCATGAGTTCGGCCAGGATGACTGCGGGTACGACCATGCGCTGGTGCTGCTCGACGAGGACGGCCAGGACAGGCCGGACCCGACGGTCGCGGCGTGCCATCGCTGCAAGTGCCTCGCAGTCCAGGACGGCAGGCAGTGCGGCCTGTCATGCGAGGATCTGGCCCCACCGGGCAACGTCAGCAGGGTCTTCGGGGCCGTGCTCGGCGCGGACCTCGTCCAGGAGCCGGGCAAGATTGTCCCGCTCGACCTTCGCCCGGAGCGCCTCGGTGACGTATGCCGAAAGGTTTCCGGCGGGATTCAGACCCTGCACCTGTTCGAGGAGGTCAGCAGGGATGGTCACCGATTTCTTCAGCGCAAGGGCCTCGCTCATGCCAACATCCTACCAGAGGTAGGACTATCCGACGGACTACGGTGGCTAAGAATCCCAGCATGGAACAAGGAGCACTATGGACATCCCTCGTATCTTCACGGTCCGCGAGGCCGACCACCGGATCCACAACCCGATCACGGCGGACAAGCTGGCGCTGCTGGGGAGGGCGTTGCACCTGGAGCCGGGGATGACGGCGTTGGACCTGGCCAGCGGGTCGGGGGAGATGCTGTGCACGTGGGCGCGCGACCATGGGCTGGGTGGGACGGGGGTGGACCTGTGTGCGGTGTTCACCGAGCAGGCGCGGGCGCGGGCGGTCGAGCTGGGGGTTGGCGACCGGGTGCGGTTCGTCCACGCGGACGCTGCGGGGTACGTGACCGAGCCGGTCGACCTGGCGGCGTGTGTCGGGGCGACGTGGATCGGCGGGGGAGTGGCCGGGACGGTCGAGCTGTTGGCACGCAGCCTGCGGCCGGGTGGGTTGATGCTCATCGGTGAGCCGTACTGGCGTCGGCCCCCGCCGGACCCCGAGACGGTCGAGGCGTGCGAGGCGACCAGCGTCGACGACTGGCTGGACCTTCCCGGGCAGCTGTCACAGTTTGGTGACCTGGGGTACGACGTGGTGGAGATGGTCCTGGCCGACCAGGACAGCTGGGACCGGTACACCGCAGCCCAGTGGTTCACCATGCGTACCTGGCTTGAGGCGAACCCGGACGACGAGCTGGCCGACCAGGTCCGCGACGAGCTGCGCGACGAACCGGCCCGCTACGCGCGCAGCACACGTGAGTACGTCGGGTGGGGTGTTTTCGCCCTGCGGGGACGCTGACGCCGGTCGGGCGGGTGGTTGCGTTTCGGGTTGCCCGGTGGGTCTGGCACAATGGGCCGCTGGCCTACGGTTCACCGTCGCGGACCATACGCGTGCGGACCCGTCGGCGACTGATGAAGGAGAACTCCCGTGAAGTCAGGGATCCACCCCGCTTACGTGCCTACCAAGGTGGTCTGCACCTGCGGCGCCAGCTTCGTCACCCGGTCGACGGTGACCTCTGGGCTTATCCACGCTGACGTGTGCAGCGCGTGCCACCCGTTCTACACGGGTAAGCAGAAGATCCTCGACACCGGTGGCCGTGTGGCCCGGTTCGAGGCCCGGTACGGCAAGCGCCCGTCCGGCAAGTAGCTTCGTCAAGGCGCCGGTGCCCTGTGCGGGTACCGGCGCCTCGTCATGACCAGACGACGACCGAGTGAGGGATGACGATGAACGCACAGCCGGACCACCCGTTCGCTGCGGTGCGCCCCCTGCTCGACGAGCACGCCGAGCTGGAGACGGCTCTGGCTGACCCTGCGGTGCACGCCGACGCGGGCAAAGCCCGGCGGCTGGGCAGGCGTTACGCCGAGCTGGGACGGGTGGTCTCCGCCTACCGGACCTGGCAGGTCGCCGCAGACGACGTGGCCGCAGCCGAAGAGCTGTCCGACGACCCGGACCTGGCTGCTGAGCTCCCAGCGCTGCGCGAACGTGAGCACGAGGCTGCCGACCACCTGCGCCAGGTGCTCGTACCCCGGGACCCCGACGACGGGCGCGACGTGATCTTGCAGGTCAAAGCAGGGGAGGGGGGTCAAGAATCCGCGCTGTTCGCCGCGGACCTGCTGCGTATGTACACCCGGTACGCCGAGCGGCAGGGCTGGAGCGTGCAGATGCTCGACGTGACCGAGTCCGACCTGGGCGGGGTCAAGGACGCGCAGATGGCCGTCAAGTCCAAGGCATCGGCCGACGAGGGGGTGTGGGCACGGCTGAAGTACGAAGGTGGGGTGCACCGGGTCCAACGTGTGCCGGTGACCGAGTCCGCCGGGCGGATCCACACCTCTGCGGCCGGCGTGCTCGTCCTGCCTGAGGCCGACGACCCCGGCGAGGTCGAGATCGACCCCGCTGACCTGCGTGTGGACGTGTTCCGATCGTCTGGCCCCGGGGGGCAGTCGGTGAACACCACCGACTCGGCGGTGCGGCTGACCCATATCCCCACCGGCATCGTCGTGTCCATGCAGAACGAGAAGTCCCAGCTGCAGAACCGTGAGGCCGCGCTGCGTGTGCTGCGGGCGCGGCTGTTGGCTGTGCGCGTCGAGGAGGCCGCCGCCGCGGCCAGCGCCGCCCGTCGTTCGCAGGTGCGCACCGTGGACCGTTCCGAGCGGATCCGCACCTACAACTTCCCCGAGAACCGCATCGCCGACCACCGCACAGGGTACAAGGCGTACAACCTCGACCAGGTCCTCGACGGTGACCTGGGGCCGGTGGTCGCCTCCGCCATCGCCGCGGACGAGGCGGCGCGCCTGGCCGCTGTCGGCCAGGACCAGGCGTGAGCGCACCGGTACCCACCCCGACGCTGGGCCAGCTGGTCGACGGTGCCACCGCGCTGCTCGCACGTGCGGGTGTGGCCTCTGCCAGGGTCGACGCGGTCGCCCTGGCAGCCCATGTGCTCGACGTGCCGCAGCTGGTCCTGGCCATGGCACCTGACCAGGTCCCCGACGGTTTTGCCGCCCGCTATGCCGCCCTGGTCGACCGTCGCTGTCGGCGCGAACCGCTGCAGCACATCGTCGGACGCACCGGGTTCCGCTACCTGGACCTCGTCGTCGAACCAGGGGTGTTCGTCCCCCGTCCCGAGACCGAGACCGTCGCCGGGCATGCCATCGCCGAGGCGGCGCAGGTCGCCAAGACCCGGCCCCCTCTCGTCGTCGACCTGTGCTGCGGCACAGGAGCGATCGCCTTGGCCGTGGCCACCGAGGTCCCGTCCGCCCAGGTGGTCGCCGTCGACCTGGACCCCCACGCCGTCGACCTGGCCAGGCGCAACGCCGCAGCCGTCGGCGCCCCTGTCGACATACGCCACGGCGACGTCAACGACCCAGACCTGCTGGCCGACCTGGCCGCGACAGTCGACGTCGTCGTCGCCAACCCCCCGTACATCCCCCCCGACCAGGTCCCGGTCGACCCAGAGGTCCGCGACCACGACCCCGACGCTGCCCTCTACGGAGGCGGACCTGACGGCCTCGACATTCCCCGGGCAGTCCTCGCCGCAGCGCTCCGCCTCCTGGTCCCAGGTGGTCTCATCGTCATGGAGCACGCCGAGGTCCAGGCCGACGCGGTGCGGGCCGCGGCGGAGGATGTCGGCCTGGTCGACATCCGCACCGAACCGGACCTGACCGGCCGTCCCCGGTCGCTGGTCGCCCGAGCCGACCCCTGAGCCCTCTGACGCCGACAGGCCAAGAAGACGAGGACTAGACTGGCCATGAACCTCGACGCCAGACGGGAGGATCATGAGCGTCCAAAGGTCGACCGGGTCGATCCGCGACAACATCATGTTCTTCGCGATGGCAAAGAATCTGGTCGACGGTCCCTCGTTCTACGTGTGGATCGCGAAGCTCTGGGAGTTCGACTTCGGGCTGACCGTCAAGTACATGCACAGGCACTCGGCCGAGTTCGGCCCTGAGAGCATCGAGTACTTCAACGAGATGCTCAAGGTCAACGGCAAGGAGAGATACGCGCTGTGACCCTCATCCTCCCCGAAGACTTCTTGGTCACCAAGGCGCTGCGAGCACTCGACGAGAACCTCCCTGCTGGCTTTTCCTCCATGCGGCTGAAGGTGGTCGGTGGGTACGCGCTCCAGGTCGGCCCCCACTGGCCGACCGGGGAGATCTCACTCCCACCCCCGCATGGGTGTGACAGACTCAGGGCTCGTGGACGACGAGCAGATGCGGGACGTGACCGACCCCGAGCTTCGGGCGGAGGCGCTCAACGCCGCTGCTGGGGTGGTGCGGCGCGGGGGTCTGGTGGTGCTGCCGACTGACACGGTGTACGGGATCGGGGTGGACGCGTTCTTCGCGACGGGGGTGGCGGCGCTGCTGGCGGCCAAGGGGAGGGGGCGCACCCAGCCGCCGCCTGTGCTCATCAGCGACGGTCGGGCCGTGCTGGGGCTGGCACGCGAGCTGTCAGCGGGGGCACAGGCGTTGACCGAGGCGTTCTGGCCGGGGCCGCTGACGCTCGTCGTCGATGCGCAGCCAGGGTTGGCCTGGGACTTGGGGGACACCGGCGGGACTGTTGCCCTGCGTGTTCCCGACCATGAGGTGGCCAGGGCGTTGCTGCAGCGCACAGGGCCGATGGCCGTGTCGAGCGCGAACCTGTCGGGGGCTCCGCCAGCGACCACCGCAGCCGACGCGCGCGCCCAGCTGGGGGCCAGGGTCGAGCTGTACCTCGATGCTGGTCCGACCCCGGGCAGCGCACCGTCGACCATCGTCGACGCACGGACCTTGCAGGTGCTGCGGCGTGGGGTGCTGGACCTGGCGGCGCTGCGTGAGGTGGCGGACGTCACCGACCTGCTCGACGGACCCGATGGCGACGTCACCGATGGTGACACCGACGGACCCGATGGCGACGCCACTGACGGACCCGAGGCTGGCGACGGACCGAGCGAGGAGGCCGGGTGACCTACCTGTTCGTCGTCATCGCCGCGGCGGCTGTGACCTACCTGCTCACCCCTGCGGTGCGGGTGCTCGCTGTGCGGGTCGGGGCGGTGACGGCGGTGCGGGCGCGCGACGTGCACACGATCCCGACCCCGCGTATGGGCGGGCTGGCGATGTACCTGGGGATCGTCGTGTCGTTCCTGCTGGTCTCGCGGGCGCAGTTCTTGGACGGGGTGTTCTCCAACAGCACCAGAGAGATCGTCGGGGTGCTCGGGGGGGCCGGGATCGTGTGCGCGCTGGGAGTCCTCGACGACGTGTACGACCTGGACTGGCTGACCAAGCTGCTCGGGCAGGTCCTGGCCGCAGGGTTCATGGCCTGGCAGGGGGTGCTGCTGTTCCAGCTGCCGATCGCAGGCCAGACGACCGGTTCGACCGGTGTGCTGGTGGTGATCACCGTCGTGGTCATGGTGATCGGTATGAACGCGGTGAACTTCGTCGACGGGCTCGACGGGCTGGCTGCCGGGGTGCTGGCTATCGGAGGCATAGCGTTCCTCGGCTACGTCTACCTGCTCATCAAGGCCACGAACCCGTCCGACTACTCGAACTTCGGTGCCTTGGTCATCGCGGCGGTCGTCGGGGCGTGCCTGGGGTTCTTGCCGCACAACCTCGCCCCGGCCCGGATCTTCATGGGTGACTCTGGGGCGCTGATGCTGGGGTTCATGTTCTCGGCGGCGACGATCATCATCACCGGGAACCTCAACCTGGGGGCGGTGAACGAGCGGGTGTCGTTCCCGGTGTTCGTGCCGATCATCTTGCCGTTGGCGGTGATGGTCCTGCCGTTGGCGGATATGACGATCGCTGTGGTGCGCCGGGTCGGCCAGGGCCACAGCCCGTTCCACGCCGACCGGCGCCACCTGCACCACCGTCTGCTGCTGCTGGGGCACACCGAGCGCCGGGCCGTGGCCATCATGTACGTGTGGACGGCGGTGCTGGCCTTCTCTGTCGCCGCGCTGGTGCAGTTCTCGACGACGACTGTGCTGATCGGCCTCGGTGTGGGGGTTGTCGTCGCTACGCTGCTGACCATCGGCCCGCTGCGCGGGCGCACCACCCAGATCCACACGGAGAGTGTCGATGACCACGCCTCTGCCTGACCGTCAGCCCTCGATCACCACCGACGCCGCGCAGGGGGCGTTCCGCCAAGCGCTGAACTTCCTGCTGTGGTTGGTCGGTGCACTGGCAGTGGTCGGAGGGGTCGCCGGGTTCGTCGTCGACGGGTGGACGGGGGTGGTCTCGGCGATGCTCGCGGTGGTCCTGGTGTTGTTCTTCTGCGGTACCACGGTGGTGTCGGTCCAGCGCACCGCCGGCAAGGACCCGGCACAGATGATCATGGTGGTCATGGGCGCGTGGGTCGTGAAGATGCTGGTCGTGTTCGTGGCTCTGGCGGTGCTGGCCCGCCAGTCGTGGGTGCACCCGTTGGTCCTGGGGATCGTCCTGGCGGTCGGAGTGATAGGCGCGGCGCTGCTGGACTACCGTGCCGTAGCTACCGCGCGGATGCCGTACATCGGTCAAGAGGACGAAAGTCACACTCTGCCTGGGTGACCGCGGGTACCAACCTGCGCTAGGATCGCGAGCGTCGGGGCCGCTGGGTACCGTTGTTGGTCTCAGTGGCGAAGACCTCATACAACTGGAGTTCTCCTGAACCCGCTCGGTGTGCCGGTGCTCATCGCTGGCAGTCCCGCCATGGCGGCGGTCCGACTGCCTGACACTTGCCACCCCCGTTACCTCCAACGACCCGACAGCGAGTGATGTGCTGATGAGCGACACCTCTACGACCGTCCAGGCCCCGCCGCGCCAGACCGCACCGGCCAAGTCCGGTATCGGCCGCGGCCCCATCATCGCCATCGTGATCGCCCTGCTTGCGATCGCCGGCACGGCGTGGGTGTGGGTCGCCGTGCCGTACTACTCAGGCGGCCACGGGATGCCCGGGGTCAAGGACTTCTTCCCCGAGGCCCTGCTGTCGATCTCTGGCAGCGACCCGATCTCCGGCAACGAGCCGATCACGGTCATCGACCGGATCTTCATCGTCCGCATCGTCGCCATCGCGACGCTGCTCGCCGTCTTCATCGTCGCCGCGCGCCGGCTGACGCTGGTACCAGGCCGGTTCCAGGCAGCCCTTGAGTGGATCCTGGTCTTCGTCCGCAACAACATCGTCAACGAGGTCCTGGGCGAGAAGCTCGGCAAGAAGTACTTCAACATCATCGCCACGATCTTCCTGACGGTCCTCGCGCTGAACATCACCGGGGTCGTCCCGTTCCTGAACATCGCCGGGTCCTCGCGGATCGCCATCCCCCTGATGTTCGCGCTGTGGGTCTTCGTCCTCTACATCGGCGCCTCGGTGAAGAAGTTCGGCGTCTTCGGCTTCCTCAAGGTGGCGACGATGCCGCCTGGTGTCCCGGCGGTCCTGTACGTGTTGCTGATCCCGGTGGAGTTCCTGCAGACCTTCATCCTGCGCCCGGCCACGCTGACCATCCGGTTGCTCGCCAACATGATCGCTGGCCACCTGCTGCTGGCCCTGTGCTTCTTCGCCACCCACGAGTTCCTCTTCTACGCCACGCACAACTACCAGTACGCGATGTGGATCCTCACCTTCGCTGGCGGCGCGTTCTTCTTCGCGCTGGAAGTCTTCGTGGCGGCCCTCCAGGCGTACGTCTTCGCCATCCTCACGGCCATCTACCTGCAGATGGTGGTGGACCCCGAACACTGACCCCCCGGCCCCGGCCCCGGGGATCGGACCATCCCAGACGCGCCACCTGGCGCGCGGACGAAAGGAAGCAGTGGTGACAGGAAGCATCGCGCTCATCGGTTACGGTCTTGCTGCCATTGGCCCTGGTATCGGCCTGGGCATCCTGTTCGGCAAGACGATCGAGTCCATGGCCCGGCAGCCGGAGATGTCCGGTCAGCTGCGGGCAACCATGTTCATGGGTCTGGCCTTCATCGAGGTGTTCGGCCTGCTCGGTCTGGTGACGCCGTTCATCTTTGGCTACAACTGACCGGTCAATCACTCGCTGAGAGGCTGATCACGTGAGTACTGTATGGTTTGCCGCGTTTCTCGCGGCTGCCGGGGACGACCCGGCTGCAGGTCATGAAGCCGAGCCCCCCAACCCCTTGGTGCCAGAGATCTTCGACATCTTCTGGTCGTTGCTCATCGTCATCATCGTGGGCGTCGTCTTCACCAAGTGGGTGCTGCCGAAGTTCCAGGAGGTGTTCGACCAGCGGGCCGAGCTCATCGAGGGCGGCATCGCCAAGGCGGACAAAGCCCAGGAGGCGGCGAACGCTGCGCTGGCCGAGTACCAGCAGCAGCTGGCCGACGCCAAGGGCGAAGCGGCACGGATCCGTGAGGAAGCACGGGCGGAGGCGGCAGCCATTGTCGCCGAGGCCCGGACTCGGGCCGTCGAGGAAGCGGCCCGTATCGCGGCAGCAGCCGAACGGTCGGTCGAGGCCGAACGCCAGGCTGCGGCAGTTTCGCTGCGGACCGAAGTCGGAGCCTTGGCCACCGATCTCGCCGGCAAGATCGTCGGAGAGTCGCTGGCTGACGACAAGCGCCTGTCGCGGGTCGTCGACCGGTTCCTCGACGAGCTTGAGGCCTCGAGCACGGCAGGGCAGGCGACCTGATGCGCGGGACGTCGCGAGCGTCGCTCCTAGCGCTCAGCCGAACCTGGGAGCCTGTGGTGAGCCGGGCCAAGGCCAAGGCGCTGGAGCTGGGCACCGAGCTGTTCACGGTGGTCGACGCTCTCGACGCCACCCCGTCGTTGCGGCGGGCGCTGTCTGACCCGGCGGCCTCGGCCGCCGCGAAGGCCCAGCTCGCCGCAGACGTGCTCGCCAAGGCCGACAAGCGGATCGTGGCTGTCGTCGCTGAGGCGGCGGGTCTGCGCTGGTCCGCTGACGGTGACGTGGCCGACTCGCTGGAGCTGCTCGCCCGTTCGGCCGTGCTTGGCGCGGCTGAGGCCAAAGGCGAGCTGGACACCGTCGAGGAAGAGCTGTTCCGCCTCACCCGGGCCCTCAACGGCCAGCGTGAGGTGCGGACGGCCCTGACCGACGCTGCCGCCCCGCCAGCGAGCCGCGCCCAGCTGGCCGAGGCGATCCTCGGCGGCAAGGCGGCCGCTGCCACCGTGGCTCTGGCCCGCCGTGCGGCCTCAGCGCCTCGTGGCGTGCGGTTCGTCCCGGCGCTGGGCCACCTGGCTGATCTCATCGCCGAACGGCGCGACCGCCAGGTCGCCACCGTCACCACCGCGGCACCGTTGACCGCTGCCCAGACCGCCAGGCTCTCGCAGGTCCTGGGCCAGGTGCTGGGCCGCGAGGTGGCGCTCAACGTCAGTGTCGACCCCCGGGTTGTCGGGGGCCTGAAGGTGCAGTCCGGTTCAGACGTGGTCGATGCCACTGTGCTCGCCCGCCTGGCCGACGCCCGCCGACGACTGACCAGCTGACCCCAATAACCAAGCGACCAGCACCGCGCGTGCGACGAGGAGATAGAGACGAACAATGGCTGAGCTGACGATCCGGCCGGAAGAGATCCGGGCCGCGCTAGACAGCTTCGTGAAGTCGTACGAGCCGAAGGGCCCGGCGGCCGAGGAGGTCGGCCGTGTCGCGCTGGCTGCCGACGGTATCGCCCACGTTGAGGGTCTTCCTGGCACGATGGCTAACGAGCTGCTGAGGTTCGAAGACGGCACCCTCGGGCTGGCCCTGAACCTCGACGTACGAGAGATCGGCGTCGTGGTCCTTGGTGAGTTCGCCGGTATCGAAGAAGGGCAGGACGTACGCCGTACCGGCGAGGTGCTGTCGGTCCCGGTCGGTGACGGGTACCTGGGTCGTACGGTCGACCCGCTGGGCACCCCGATCGACGGCCTGGGCGAGATCGCCACCGACGGCCGCCGCGCCCTGGAGCTGCAGGCCCCTGGCGTCATGCACCGCAAGTCGGTGCACGAGCCGCTGCAGACCGGTATCAAGGCGATCGACTCGATGATCCCGATCGGCCGTGGTCAGCGCCAGCTGATCATCGGCGACCGCCAGACCGGCAAGACGGCGATCGCGGTCGACACGATCATCAACCAGAAGGCCAACTGGGACTCTGGCGACCCGAACCAGCAGGTCCGCTGCATCTACGTGGCGATCGGCCAGAAGGGCTCGACCATCGCCTCGGTGCGTGGCGCCCTGGAAGACGCTGGCGCGCTGGAGTACACGACGATCGTCGCGGCGCCTGCGTCCGACCCGGCCGGGTACAAGTACCTGGCTCCGTACACCGGTTCGGCCATCGGCCAGCACTGGATGTACCAGGGCAAGCACGTGCTCATCGTCTTCGACGACCTGTCCAAGCAGGCCGAGGCGTACCGTGCGGTGTCGCTGCTGCTGCGTCGTCCCCCGGGCCGCGAGGCCTACCCCGGTGACGTGTTCTACCTGCACTCACGGTTGCTGGAACGTTGTGCCAAGCTGTCCGACGAGCTCGGTTGCGGTTCGATGACCGGCCTGCCGATCATCGAGACCAAAGCCAACGACGTCTCGGCGTACATCCCGACCAACGTGATCTCGATCACCGACGGCCAGATCTTCTTGCAGTCCGACCTGTTCAACGCCGACCAGCGTCCCGCTGTGGACGTCGGTATCTCGGTGTCCCGGGTCGGTGGCGCTGCCCAGGTCAAGGCCATGAAAGCGGTGTCCGGGACGCTGAAGCTGGACCTGGCGCAGTACCGGTCGTTGGAAGCGTTCGCCATGTTCGCCTCCGACCTGGACGCCACGTCTCGCGCCCAGCTGACCCGTGGTGCCCGCCTCATGGAGCTGCTCAAACAAGGCCAGTACTCGCCGTACCCGGTCGCTGAGCAGGTCGTGTCCATCTGGGCTGGGACCAAGGGCAAGCTCGACGACGTGCCGGTCCGCGACGTGAAACGGTTCGAGACCGAGCTGCTCGACCACCTGCGCCGCAAGACCGACATCCTTGGTGCCATCGCCGAGACAGCCAAGCTGGAGAAGGCGACCGAGGATGCTCTGGAGGCCGCGATCGACGACTTCCGCGACGGTTTCATGACCTTCGACGGTCACTCACTCATGCACGGTGACGACGGCGAGGACGTCGAGATCGAGCAGGAGCAGATCGTCCGGCAGAAGAAGGGCTGACGTGGCCGGCTCACAACGCGTCTTCCGCCAGCGCATCCGCTCCACGCGGGCGCTGAGCAAGATGTTCCGTGCCCAAGAGCTGATTGCGGCCTCGCGCATCGGCAAGGCACGGGACCGGATGCAGCACGCGAACCCGTACTCCCGGGCGATCACGCGCGCGGTCTCGGCGGTGGCGTCGCACTCGAACGTCACCCACCACCTGCTGACCGAGCGCGCCGACACCAACCGGGTCGCGGTGCTGCTCATCGCGTCGGACCGCGGTATGGCAGGCGCCTACTCGGCGACTGTCATCCGCGAGACCGAACGCCTCATCGGACGGCTCGGGGACGCTGGCAAACAGGTCGACCTGTACGTGTCGGGCCGTCGTGCCATCGCTTACTACCAGTTCCGCGGGCGTCCGCTCGTCGGGCAGTGGCAAGCGGTGTCCGACGCCCCGACGGTCGAGATCGCCAACGAGATCGCTGACGAGCTCCTCGAAGCCTTCGACCCGCCCGAGGGCGTGGCCGGGGTCGCCGAGGTGCATATCGTGTACACGCACTTCGTGAACATGGTGACCCAGCGTCCTCAGATCGTGCGGATGCTGCCGCTGGAGATCGTCGAAGGTGTTGTCGAGCACGACGGCGACGACGATTCCCCACCGCTGCCGCTGTACGAGTTCGAACCGTCGTCGGACGCGGTGCTCGACGAGCTCCTCCCGCGTTACGTCCGCTCCCGGATCTTCGCCTGCATGCTCCAGGCTGCTGCTTCCGAGCTGGCTTCGCGCCAGCGCGCGATGCACACCGCCACGGAGAACGCCGAAGACCTCATCCGCACCTACACCCGGCTGGCCAACCAGGCCCGGCAGGGTGAGATCACCCAGGAGATCTCTGAGATCGTCTCCGGCGCGGACGCGCTGGCGGCCTCGTAGACCGCTTACCCACCCACGGACCGGACCGCAGGGTCCGGAGGAACGAAGAGGATCAGATGACCGCCACCACCGTCGCCGCAGACTCCACGGCGAAGTCCGCGCCTGGCGTGGGCCGGGTCGCCCGGGTGATCGGGCCTGTCGTGGACATCGAGTTCCCGCCGGACCAGATTCCGGAGATGTACGCCGCGCTGCAGGTCGATATCGACCTGTCGGGGCATTCGTACACCATGACCTTGGAGGTCGCCCAGCACCTGGGTGACTCCCTGGTCCGGGCTATCGCGCTGAAACCCACTGACGGGCTGGTCCGCGGGGCTGTCGTCACCGACACCGGCAGGCCGATCTCGGTCCCCGTCGGCGACGTGACCAAAGGCCACGTGTTCAACGTCACCGGCGACTGCCTCAACCTCGAAGAGGGCGAGAAGCTGGAGATCACCGAGCGGTGGTCGATCCACCGCAAGCCCCCGCCATTCGACCAGCTCGAGTCCAAGACCGTCATGTTCGAGACGGGGATCAAGGTCATCGACCTGCTCACCCCGTACGTCCAGGGCGGCAAGATCGGCCTGTTCGGCGGCGCGGGTGTGGGCAAGACCGTCCTCATCCAGGAGATGATCCAGCGCGTCGCGCAGGAGCACGGCGGTGTGTCGGTGTTCGCCGGGGTCGGCGAACGCACCCGTGAGGGTAACGACCTCATCGTCGAGATGGACGAGGCAGGCGTGTTCGACAAGACCGCGCTGGTCTTCGGGCAGATGGACGAGCCCCCGGGCACCCGTCTGCGCGTGGCGCTGTCGGCGCTGACCATGGCCGAGTACTTCCGTGACGTGCAGAAGCAGGACGTGCTGTTGTTCATCGACAACATCTTCCGCTTCACCCAGGCCGGGTCCGAGGTCTCGACCCTGCTCGGACGTATGCCGTCCGCGGTGGGCTACCAGCCGAACCTCGCCGACGAGATGGGTGTGCTCCAAGAGCGCATCACCTCCACGCGTGGTCACTCGATCACCTCCCTGCAGGCGATCTACGTGCCCGCCGACGACTACACCGACCCGGCTCCGGCGACGACCTTCGCCCACCTGGACGCCACGACTGAGCTCAGCCGTGAGATCGCCTCGCGCGGTCTGTACCCCGCCGTGGACCCGCTGGCCTCGACCAGCCGGATCCTCGACCCGCGGTACGTGGGCCAGGACCACTACGAGGTGGCCACCCGCGTCAAGTCGATCCTCCAGCGCAACAAAGAGCTGCAGGACATCATCGCGATCCTCGGTGTCGACGAGCTGTCCGAAGAGGACAAGACCGTCGTCGCCCGGGCGCGGCGTATCCAGCAGTTCTTGTCGCAGAACACCTACATGGCGACGAAGTTCACCGGTGTCGAGGGCTCGACGGTTCCCGTCACCGAGTCTGTCGAGGCGTTCAAGAAGATCGCTGACGGCGAGTACGACCACGTCGCTGAGCAGGCGTTCTTCAACATCGGTGGTCTGGAGGACCTGGAGCGCAACTGGGCCCGGATCCAGAAGGAATACGGCGTCTGACGCCCCTGCCGTTGATCGAAACAGGACTCGAGGATCGGAGGAACGGTGGCGTTGGAAGTCGACATTGTCGACACCGAGGGAAGTGTCTGGTCAGGGTCGGCGGACCGCGTGATCGCGCCCGCTGGCGGAGGCGAGATGGGTATCCTCGCCGGGCACGTCCCGGTGCTTTCGGTGCTCAAACCCGGTGACGTCCGGGTGCTGAAACCACAGAGCAAGGACTCGTTGCGGTGGCGCGTCACCGGCGGTTTCTTCTCTGTGGACTCCGACCAGGTGACGATCGTCGTAGACGAGGCGACCGAAGTCCACGCTGCGGCAGCCCGCTGACATGGTGGTGCACCTAGCGTTGCTGCTGGTCGCAGCAGCGGCGCTAGGTGCTTTGGGCGCGGTAGCCGGCATCTGGGTGCACCGGATGTCGCTGCTGGGCCACCGGCCCGGCACCTTCCGCTGCTGGGTGGGCCGCAGCGAGCAGGGTCCGTGGCGCTCAGGGCTGGCCCAGTACGAGGCTGAACGTCTGTCGTGGTGGCCACGGTTCTCCCTGGGCGGAGCCAAGCACTGGCCACGTGGGTCCCTGGGTGTGGTCTCACGCACCCAGGCTGACCCGCTCGGTTCTGGCAGCCACAGGATGCTCGTCCTGGGCTGCCAGACTGCTGGTCTGTGCCCCCACCCCGACCTGTACCTGCTGCTGGACGCCGCCGCCGCTGCCGGTGTGACATCCTGGCTGGAGGCGCGGCCCGGCCCGCCGAACCAGGTCATCTGACGACCAGGACCCTGGAGCACCGATGCAGATCGTCGTGGCGCAGTGCGCTGCCTGGTACACCGGCAGGCTGGCTGCTCACCTCCCGCGCGCCACCCGCCTGCTGTTGGTCAAAGCTGACGGCTCTGTGCTGCTGCACGCCGACGGCGGCTCGTACAAACCGCTGAACTGGATGAGCCCCCCATGCACCCGGGCCATCACTGACCCCTCCGACGAGCAACGTGCCGCTGGTGTGAGCGAGGTGTGGACCGTCGCGCACAGCAAATCCGACGACCGCCTCGTCGTCGAGCTCTACGAGGTCTTCCATTCCAGCTCTCACGACCTCGGCCAAGACCCCGGCCTGGTCAAAGACGGTGTCGAAGCGCACCTGCAAACCCTGCTCGCCGAACAGGTCGACCTCTTGGGCCCTGGCCACACCCTCGTCCGCCGTGAGTACCCCACGGCCATCGGCCCGGTCGACCTGCTCGTCCGCGACCCCAGTGGTGGCACTGTTGCCGTCGAGGTCAAACGCCGCGGCGATATCGACGGTGTCGAACAGCTCACGAGATACCTCGACCTGCTGGCCCGCGACCCCCACCTGAGCCCCGTCCGAGGCGTTTTCGCGGCCCAGCAGATCAGACCCCAAGCACGGGTCCTGGCTGTCGACCGAGGTATCGGGTGCCTCGTCCTCGACTACGACGCCATGAGAGGCGTCGACGACTCGTCGTCGCGGCTGTTCTGAACCGGTTTCGCTGGCGTGGGTCGACATGCCTTGCGGGTTTTCTGTGTGTGGGGACACTTGTGTCTTGGGGGCGAGACTGTGGGGACGGTTCCGCAGTCTCGCTGGGACCTGCGCCGCTGGCGCCGGTCCGCAAGACAGTCGGAACCGTCCCCACCGTCTCGCCGTTCGCTGGAGACAGTGGGGACGGTTCCTATGTCTTGTGAGGTCAGAGGCCTGTGTGCAGGTCATTCGACGCAGGTGACAGACTGGTTCGGGCTGCTCGTGCACTGGCGTCAAGGACTCGAACGGGCGCGGCGGATGGGACTGGGTAGGCTCGGGCGATAACACAAGGTTCGGAGGAGCGGTGGCACTGGAAGTCGACATCGTCGACACCAACGGGCCTGTCTGGTCGGGACCAGCAGACCTCGTGGTCGCGGCCGCTGGCTCTGGTCAGATCGGTATCCTCACCGGGCACACACCGGTGCTGTCGGTGCTCAGGCCTGGCGATGTGCGGGTGCGCGAGCCCGAAAGCAGGGACGTGCTGCGGTGGTACGTCACCGGTGGGTTCTTCTCCGTGGACTCCGACCAGGTGACGATCGTCGCGGACGAGGCCTCAGCCGTCTGACACGACGCTGCACCTGGCGCTGCTGCTCGCTGCTCCGCACGGCACCTGGTGCGCTGGTGTCTGTGACGGCTGGTGGTCGTCGTCGCGAGTAGGCTCGGGGGAGTGAAGACACCGATCAGGGCGCTGACCGTGTTGCCGGCACGGCGCGAGGACGTGGAGCTGCGGACGGCTGACGGGCTGACGCTCGTCGGAGAGCTGGCTGTGCCGCAGGAGGCCGAACCGGTGGCGACACTGGTCACCTTGCACCCGTTGCCGACCCAGGGCGGGTACATGGACTCTCATGTGCTGCGCAAGGCGGCGTGGCGGTTGCCCGCCCTGGCAGACCTCGGCGTGCTGCGGTTCAACACCCGGGGGACCAAGAGCCCGCGGGGTAGGTCGCAGGGGTTCTTCGACGGGGGCCAGGGGGAGAGGTACGACGTGGCTGCGGCGCTGGACTTCGTCGAGGCGCGGGGGTTGCCTGACCCGTGGTTGGTGGGCTGGTCGTTCGGGACCGAGCTGACGCTGATGTACGGGCGAGACCCGCGGGTGGCTGGGGCAGTGCTGCTGTCTCCGCCGTTGGCACGGGCCACCGACGCTGACCTGGACGCCTGGGCGGCGTTCGGGCGCGACCTGGTGGTGCTGGTGCCCGAGCACGACGACTTCCTGCGTCCAGGGGAGGCCAAGGCACGGTTCGGGCGGGTGCAGCAGGCTGAGCTCATCGGGGTGGTCGGTGCCAACCACCTGTGGGTCGGTGAGACGGCTGTGCGCCGCGTGCTCAACGAGATCGTCCGCCATATCCGCCCCGACATTCCCCGATTGCCGACCCAGTGGACCCCACCGACCGAAGAACCGTGAGACCCGTCGGACGAGGTGGTGCAGCACGGGCTGCCGTGCCCCGCGCACCCACGGCGAGCTGACAGGTCGACCCGACGCGAACAGGGATCGTGATGAGACTGCACGTGCTGCACGACGGACCGCACGACGAGACAGCGGTGCTGTTGTTGCACGCCTTGCCGTTGGACCACCGGATGTGGGCTGGTGTCGCGGCGGCGGTGCACGACCGGCTGGGCCGACGGGTGGTCGCGGTCGACCTGCCCGACCGTGCCGAACCCGGCGAGCCGTCGTTCGATGCCGTCGCCGACAGGCTCGCCGAGCTTGTGACCAGGCCGGTCGTCGTCGTGGGGTGTTCGATGGGCGGGTACCTCGCGTTGGCGCTGGCGCAGCGGCACCCGGGTTTGGTGGCGGGGCTCGGGCTGGTGGACACCCGGGCTGAGGCCGACGACGACGCTGCGCGGGCCCGGCGGGCGGCGATGGTGTCCGAGCTGGAGAGCACCGCGGTGATGGACCCCGCGCACGCCATGGTCGCCGGTCTGCTGGGGGCGACGACCACGGCCACGCGGCCAGAGCTGGTCAGCCAGGTGCACAGGTGGATCGACGAACAGACTCCTGCGACCGTGGCCTGGTGCCAACGGGCTATCGGAGCACGGCCGGACAGGACGCAGACCCTGGGCACGTTCGACGGCCCGGTTGTCGTCGTCGTGGGTGACCAGGACGTGCTCTCGGGCGTGGACGTGGCCCGCCAGATGGCCACCACGGCTGGTGCACCGCTGGTCATCGTCCCGCAGGCCGGGCACCTGTCGCCGGTGGAACAGCCGCGGCTCGTCGCCGAGGCCCTCGTCGGGCTCGTCCGACGGGCCTGACGGCTACGCAACGACCTCAGCGCACCGCACCCCGTCGTCCTGCACAAGGACGACGGGGTGCAGGCGAGCTGCTGACGGGTTGTGCCTACTCGTCTTCGACCTGGCCGGTGATGGCTGAGATCGGACGGGTGCGGGGGGTGCGGCTCTTGCGGAGCTTGGGGGCGGGGCGGTCTTCTTCCCCGTCGAACAGTGTGTCCACGCCTTTCGTGCCGTGGGGCGGAGTGGCGTCGTCAGCGGCAGCGTCCTTCGCGACGGGCTCGTCGTCCGGGACGTCCTGCTCGGGTTTGGCGTCCTTGGGTTCGCCAGCCTTGGGTTCGCTGGCCTCGGGTTCGGCGTCCTTGGCCTCGTCAGCTTTGGGTTCGCTGGCTTTGGGTTCAGCGGCCTTGGGTTCAGCGGCCTTGGCCTTGACGACCTTGGGCTCGACGGCGGGGATCGGTGCGGGCACGTCCTCATCCTGCGGCTCAGGTGCAGCCTGTTTGGCTGGAGCAGCTGTGGCGGGCGTGTCGGCCGGAGCGTCGTGCGCAGCCTGGGGTTCGGCGGGAGCTCCGGGGGTGGCCGGTGCCGCCGGGGTGAGGAAGGCCATGGCCTCGGCGATGCGGTCCAGCGGCCGGTTGGTCTGGTCCTCGTGGGGGTCGACGAGGCTGAAGACACCGCTGCTGATCAGGCTGCCGGCCAGACGGTTGCGGAACTCGTCGAGGTAGGAGGTCATCGACGCGCGCCGCTCGTTGAGCTCCTCGACCTGTTGGGCGGCTGTGGTGCGCTGCACCTCGGACTCCTCGGTGGCGACGGAGACCATCTTGTCGGCGTGGTCGCGGGCCTCGGAGATGACTCGGTCGGCGGTGCGACGTGCGTCGGCGGTGATCTCCTCGGCCTGGGTCTCGGCGTCGCGACGGACTTTCTCTGCCTGCTCCAGCGCGGCACGGACACGGGCCTCGGCGTCAGCAGCCTGGGCCTCAGCAGCCGCGACCAGCTTCCTGGCGTCCGCCTTGGTCTCCTCGTGCGCGGCAGTGTCAGCCTTGGCAGCCTCTTCGTGCTGGGTGGCGATGGTCAGCTCGGCCTCTGCCAGCATCTGGCGTGCTTGGGTGACCAGCTCGTCGGCCTGGCCTTTGGTGGCCCTGTCGGCGTCCTGGGCGGCGCGGACAGACTCGGCAGTCATCCGTTCCACCTCCAGGCGCGTGGCTTCGCGCTGTTCGCTGTCGTGGCGGCGTGCGTCGGTCAGCAAGCGCTCAGCCTCACGTTTGGCGTCGGCGAGGATCTGCTCGACCTCGATCGTCGCGACCGAACGCACGTTGGCTGCCTCGGTCGCGGCGCGGTCGCGCAGCTCTTTGGTCTCGCGGTCGGCAGAAGAGCGGACCTGCTCGGCGTACTCTTCGGCCTCGGCGCGGGCGGTGGCGATCTCCTGGCCGGTGTTGGTGCTCAGCTCGGTGAGCTCGTCGGCCAGCGAGGCCCGCCGGGCTGCGGCTTCGCGTTCGGCCTCGGCGCGCACGTCGGCGGCGTAGGTCTCGGCGTCGGAGCGCAGGGCGTCGACCTCCAGGCTGACCTGGTGCAGCAGGGCAGCCTTGTCCCGGTCGGCCTGCGAGCGCAGCATCTGCGAGTACTCGTGGCTGGTGGCGCGCAAAGTGGCGACCTCGTCGGCGGCAGCCTGCCGCTCGGCGGCGATCTCGGCAGCGGCCTGGGCACGCATCGCCGCAGCCCCCTGCTGCTCGGCGGTGTGCTGGGCGGCCATCTCCTCGGCGATCTGCTGGCGGGCGTTGAGCGCCTCCTGGTCGACCTGGCGGCGCAGGTCTTCGGCGTAGCGTTCGGCCTGGGTGCGCATGTCGTCGGCTTCGGTCACCGTCGCAGTCCGCAAGGTGTCGGTCTCGCGCTGGGTGGTGATCTTCAGGTCGGTGGTCTGCTGCATGACGGAGGCCCGCAGCTCGGAGAGCTCACGTTCCAGGGACGCGCGGCGTTCGGTCTCTTCCGTGGCGATCTCGCTGGAGATACGCGCAGCCTCGCGTTCAGCCGACCCGACCAGCTCGTCGGCGCGCCTGGCGGCGGCGGCGAGCGTGGAGTCAGACTCCGCCCGGGCCTCGGCCCTGATCTGGTCAGCCTCGCGGCGTGCCGAGCTGACACGCTCCGCAGCCTCGCTCTCGGCCCGCGCACGCATCTGCCCGACGGACAGCTTTGCCTTGGTGACCACGTCGGACGCCTCGGCCTCAGCCTGGGTGACCAGCTCGGACGACTGCTCTTCGGCCGAGCGCAGCAGCTGTTCCATCCGTGTGCCCAGACCGGAGGGCCGGCCGGCCTCAGCCAGGGCCTTACGTGCGGCAGCCAGGTCCTCGCTCAGCTGCGAAACTTCAGCGTTTCGCGCTGTGACCTGGGACTGGAGCCCATTGATCGTGGCTTCGTTGTTGGCTGTCGCCGCATCGACCGCATCACGGTCGTAACCTCGGAAGCTGGCAAGAGGGAAACGGGGGCGAGACTCAGGCACGGCACCTCCAGCGCTGTTGTGCTCTCTGGTCCGAGCACAATCGTCGTGTTCGTGGACCACCTCTGCAAGGATAGGGGACCTCGGCTCTGCGTGGCTGCGAACGGGTGAAGCCAACTTATCAGTTGGGACGTCTGTGCAGCGTGAGGCGCGTATTGCACCACTCGTCCGGTTGGTGCAGTGCACGCGTTTGGCGGCAACGGTTCGATTCGGGGGGTCAGACACCGTAGTGTGGTGTGCTGGAGGGGAATCGGAGGTGCTTGAGTGGCAGGTCGGATGACCATCGCTGCGGTCGGCGCTGCAGGCGTCGTCATCGCTGGGCTTGGCGTCGCGTCGGCGACGCTGTTGCGGCCTTCTGACGTCTTGCGTTCCAGCGTCACGACGAACAGCCCGTACGTCGTCACAGACCCGGGCGTCGTCGAGATGGGCGGCCAACCCACCACCATCACCGTCACCTCGTCGAAGAAAGACGCGAACCTGGTCGTGGCGGTCGGCCGCGACTCCGACGTCGTCGCCTGGGTCGGTGACGACCCGCACCAGACCATCACCGGGACAGCCGGCTGGAGCACCTTGCGCATCAGCGAACCGGCGGCCAAAGCACCATCTCCACCAGCCGAGGGGTACCAGAGCCCGGCGGGTTCGGATATGTGGGTCGCCGAGGCCAGCGGCAAGGGCAGTGCCGTGCTCAAGAGCTGGGCCCCGGGCACGGACTACCCAGGGCGTTGGAGCGTGGTCGTCGCGAACACGTCCGGGGCGCCGGTGGAGATCGTCATGGCCTGGCCGCGCAACGTCTCGGCACCGTGGCTGATCCCTGCCCTCATCGTGGGTCTGGCTGCTCTGCTTTGGGCGGCCTACCAGGAGCTGCGCCGTCGTGAGGTCTTCACGTTCGGCCTTGGCCACGGCGACGAAGCCCCGTCCGAAGAGGAGGCCCGGCCGCGCACGCGCAGGGAGGCCCGCACAGGTGTCCGGACGTACCCGGTGCCTGCTGTGATCGCGCCTCCACCTGTCGAGGACGCGATCCAGGACGCGGTCGAGGACGACGAGCCCGCCCCCGACTGGGGACCGGCTCCCTTCGCCCAGCCCAGCGCTCCTGCCCCCGAGCCTGCCCGGCGGTCCTCGACAGCCAAGACCTGGTCGCGTTCACGGCACGCTGCCACCCCAGAGCTTGACCCAGCGGTGGCCCAGACGCACCGGACAGGTGCGATCCCGCTGGTGCCGACCGAGCCTGCGTCGAGCGACTATGCGCCAGCCGCGCACTACGAGGCGGCTGCCCTGTTCGACAGGGCGGTACAGCCGCAGGTTGGCGACAACCAGCCAGCCCACGATGAGTGGGCCGAGCCGCCGCCAGCCAGACCGGGTGTGCCCGCGTGGTCCCGCGTCAGCTCGCCACCGCCTGCCCCGTCGCCGGTTCCCCCACCCCCTTCGTCTCCATACGAGCCCAGACCAGCCAATGCTGCACCGCTTTCGCGCAAGAAGGCAGCACGGCCGCCTGCACCACCAGCGCCACCACCAGCGCCAGCACCAGCGCAGTCTCCGGCTCCCTCGCGGCGGAGCCGGAAGTGGCCGCCTGCACCCGCCCCGAACGTTCCCGAGCACGATGTTGCCCCGGTGGGTGGTGGCGTCGCGGCCCACGGCGGTACCCCACCGCGTGGCGCTGCCCCCGCACCCGCAGAGCGGCGGCGCTCAGGCCCGTTCGGACGCCGCCCGTCGATGGCCGACTCTGGGCCTTCCTCGTATGGGCCCTCGCCGGTAGCCGCTCAACCCCCTCCTGCCACACCAAGCGCCTGGATGCCAGGGCGTGGAGCACGCACGGGTGCGATCCCGCAGGTGCCCTCCCCGCAGGCGGGTGCACGTCCTGCGTGGCTGGGCCAACGCGCGCCGGCACAGCTCACTGGTGCCATCCCCAGGGTTTCCGGCCCCGGCACCGCCCCACGCCTTTCGGCAGGTCGCCAGTCCGCGCAGACACCTCGTGGCGACGCGTGGCGCGAGATCTGGGGTATCTCGACCGAGCATGAGGAGGACCGGTGACGCGTATCCGCTTCGTGCTCGTCGCGGCGCTCGTCGTCGTGCTGGCCGCATGCTCGCCTTCGCCCCCCCAGCCTCACCCCGCTGGCACGGAGCCCGTCCCGGTGGTCACCGACGCCCAGATCGTGGGCATCATGGTGTCGTTGCAGAAGACTCTCGAAGCTGCGGACGGCAAGCTCGACGCCGATGCGGTCGCGCAGCGGCTCGAAGGCCCGGCCCTGGACGTCCGCCGGGCCGACTACACGGTCGCCGAGCACGACATGCCGCTCGCCTCGATGCCGATCGAACGTGACGAGCGGTGGACAGTCGTGTCGCAGACGACCACCTGGCCGCGCGTGGTGCTCGTGGTGACCAAACAGCCTTCCGACCTCGTAGGCACGCCCCGGATCTTGGCGCTGCGCCAAGAGTCGCCGCGTGAGCCGTACAAGCTGTGGGGGTCAGCAGGGCTCGGTTCGGCGATGAGCATGCCGGAGATGACAGCGCCCCATGTCGGAAGCCCGACGCTGCCGCTGAATTCTGACAAGCTCGACATGAAACCGGGCGACGTCCTGGCGCGCTACACCGACGTGCTGGAGAACGGGGACGACTCGCGGTATGCCGGGGCCTTCGTCGGGACAGACAACGACGGGATGCGTCGGGGTATCGAGGCGACCCGCAAGAAGATCCTGGACAAGAAGGGCGACGCCGGCGAGTACTCCGAGACGTTCACCGCCGATGAGGAAGGGCCGGTGGTCGTCCTGGCGACCGTCGACGGGGGAGCCTTGGTTATCGGAGAGCTGACGACGCGGGTGGAAGCCAAGGGCATCGACGTCTCCGCCGCCGCACCAGAAGACCCCATGCTCGGGCGGGTGTCGGCTTTGGCTGGCGGACAGCTGGGCTCGGCGATGACCTGGACCTACACCGGCGTCGTCGTGTTCAAGATCCCGCCGGCCGCCGAACCTGGACCTGTCATCATCATGGCCTACTCTCACACGGTCACCGCTGCCGAGAAACTGTGAAGCCGTTGGCTTGACCCACTACGGTTGTCGTGTTGGTCGCGACTTCTGAAAGGTGCCCAGAGCGCTATGCCTGCCCAGCCCATACCTGGTCCACCCCTGGACGTCCGCGGGGCGGTCGACCTGTCCGCGTTGGCGCGTCCTGCCACGCCGCCTGGGTCACCGGGGGGACCGCCAGCGGCAGGGGCTTGGGTACGCGACATCGACCCCACGAACTTTGGCGAGGTCGCGCAGGCGTCCAAGGAGCACCTGGTGGTCTTCGTGCTGTGGGCGTCATGGTCGCAGGCCAGCCGGACGGTGGTGGAAGACCTGGGGGCGCTGGCTGACGAGGACGCAGGGCGCTGGTTGCTGGCCCGGGTGGATGTCGACGCGAACCCACAGATCGCCCAGGCCTTCGGGGCGCCGACGGTGCCCGCAGTCGTGGCTCTGCTCGGCGGGAGTCCGCTGCCTCTGTTCGACAGCCAGCCTGAACGTGCCCAGATCCGCGCTGTGATCGACCAGGTGCTGGCCGCAGCCGCGGCGAACGGTATCTCAGGCACGGTAGTGGGCTCAGCGGACGCTGAGAGCGTGCCAGAGCCCGAAGAGCCCGCCCTGCCGCCACTGCACCAAGCGGCCTACGACGCTGTCGCAGCCGGCGACCTGGAGGCGGCTAAGGAGGCCTACGAGCAGGCGCTCACGCAGAACCCCCGTGACGACCAGGCCAAGGCTGGGCTGGCGCAGGTGGGGCTCTTGGCGCGGACCGGCGAGGTGACCGACCTCGCCGCAGCGCGCCGGGCTGCGGCTGACGCTCCTGGCGATGTGGCAGCGCAGCTGGTGGTCGCAGACCTGGACGTGGCTGGCGGGCACGTGGAGGACGCTTTCGCACGTCTGGTGGACCTGGTGCGGGTGTGCTCCGGGGACGACCGTGAGCAGGTACGGCTGCGGTTGCTCGACCTCTTCGAGGTCGTCGGGAACGACGACGCGCGTGTCGTCGCCGCGCGCCGGGCGTTGGCGTCCGCGTTGTACTGATGTCCGACGGATGGCCGCAGGCCGTCTGAACTGGGCTTTTGCTGGCGCGACGGGGCTGGGGTGCCGACGGCGGGCACACGGATGAAGTCCGACTTGACGCGGTGCGTCCGGCCCGATAGGTTACTCCAGTTGCCTCCCGCCTGCCCGAAAGGGCGCAAGGGATGTGCGTGCGTTGTTTGAGAACTCAACAGTGTGTCGAGATAGATGGTCGATGCCAATTTTGGTTGGTGTCGGTGCCGTGCCATTCGTCAGTGGGTGGTGCGGTGGATGCCAGATTGTTTTCGT
>Ga0123354_10001227_pt1 | contig 30394 bp, 15 predicted proteins | sample TergutLab28metaG_2_FD_97872 | JGI IMG/M metagenome (GOLD analysis project Ga0123354, IMG submission 97872) | Labiotermes labralis P4 segment gut microbial communities from Petit-Saut dam, French Guiana - Lab288 P4 | ecosystem: Host-associated > Arthropoda: Insects > Digestive system > Gut ... | reverse complement strand
TACCTGACCCCTGTTTTGATTCGGTTTGTCAAACTATGCGTATGTAGAGATCTCTACACCACGCGCGCGCGCATGCATATAGCTAGCCCTTAAGTTCCCTAGACAACCTGATGATGGCCAACATAGGCCGAAACATTTAGTTGTTTCCATCACAGTCATTAAATAAACCTCAGTGATTAAGTTGTGTTTGACTACATACCTTCTCCTAGTTTCACACACACAACGGGGATGACACACTTCCTAGATTTAACTTTGAAGAGTTTTCGGTATCTTGCACCCTGTTTATATCTCAGATTATCATTTAAAATAATCCAATGGGATTAGGGATTTAGTGTCGTTCAAAGCTGCCTATATAACTGAATGATATCATTAGTGTTATTGCCATTACTTAGGCTGTTAAGCCCGCAAGCTCATAAATACTCATTGAATGGAATTAAAATGATTTACTATTATTTACAACATTCATGCAGAATATTTATAAGTACATACCTGAAAATATTTGTAGGATGTCTTTGCAACTATTCTGTGGTTAAAATGTATGCTTGTAATGTTATCTTTCATGATAACAATATTTGTTGTAATTTAGAACTGTTAGACCTACATACATGGTCGAAATTGTTTTTTTCTTCTGATAGTACTTTATAACGTTCCTTCCAGCTATCTTGTTTAGAATTTTCTGAATGATTTTGAGATGGTTGCAGTTGTAATAACAATTACGGTAACACTACGGCTTTTACATTCCACTTAAACTTTAGTCCAATAGTGTGATTTTTATAGTGTATATAGACATTTTCCGGCTTCTTTGTTGGTCACAATTCTATTGCCTGATTTATTATTATTATTATTATTATCATCATCATTAGTGTTTTTACATTATTTGAATAACGTATTATTTTTATGTATATGTTCGTGTTGTCTTCTTAAATTTATCATTAATGCATAACTCAAATTTTAACCCATAAATATACTCTATAATTTGTAATTGAAAAAAATATTTCTTCCGCAATTTTAGGTACATTTATAATCAGTACACATACCACTTTCACACACCTAGTTGTAAGAAATGATTCCTGATTATAATTTTGTTATTTTTCTAAATTGTGCACATTCTATGGCATGAAGAACAAAGGCCTCAGTGCAGAATCCATAAGACTATCTTCCTATTGCACAGGTTTCTAGCTACATACAACTTGTCTTGTTTATGGTGCATTTGGTAAATAAATTCAATGTGCATCACGAATGAGCCTTCTGGCCTCATCCCTAAAAGTTTATATAGTGTAAATCCAGAAGGGACAGAATTGTTTCAAACTGTACCTTTCAATTTGTTACAAAATATCATCGTCATTTTTACAGTTTGTTGACACTTGTTAGTGTATATAGTTGAATAAAATATTATTATTTATCTGCCATTACATCAAATTTTAATCTGGTTGAAAGTCTGGACCTGCTGACTTTAAAGGATATTGCGTACACAAACTGAAAAAATCAGTCTTTCAGCCACTCAGATCACCAACCATAAATCAATCAATGAATAAGTCGAGCGATCTGTCTATCTAGCTATATATCTATCCGTCCATCCACCTATCAATCTATCCATCCACCCACCCAACCATCCATCCTTGCAGCTAACTAGTTTTGGAAATATAGATGGCTCAATAAATGCAGATTTACGGTCACATTGGGTACTAAATTGTTTATTCTTTAGTTAATACCGGTCTAATGTATCATATGTATAGACAATCACCACAGTCACTCTTATGGGTCTATTCAAGGAGGACTTATGCAAATATCTATATTCAGTCACGTTTTGAATTAGGAGGAAACAGAATTGTCCGACGCATTCAAAAAATAAAATTAATTTGCAAATGATTCACTATCTCTTCACACGTTTATTTCTACATATTCAAAGAATGAAAGAAGCTGTGAATTAAAATAGAAATCTTTTACTAGCTCATGGTGTAATATACATAAAATGCGGCTAAGGCGCTACACATGCTGGGCAATGATTGTGCTCGACTTAATCATGTATCTTTAAGAATCGCGCTCAATTTTCTAAGAAATCAATGGGTAGTGTCCGCTATACTCTTTACGTGACAGTGTGCAGTCTTTAAAATAAATGTCAAATACGACTTAAATTCAAAATGACTTAGTACTGGATATTATCGAACATAATTTTTGTGGTGATAATATGCAGGATAACGAACATATTTTTATATTAATAAGAATGCCCATGCCCTCATCCATCTGCTTAGCAATGGGCATTATTATGGGTTAAAGAATCAAGTTTTAGTAAAATATTTTTAAAATTATCAACAGCATATTAGCGCTTTCGCTGCAGCGTGAGACACATCAGGGCTGATTTATGACGTAAAAATAACGAAAAAGGTTCTCCATTTCAGGCAACAGAAGACTCTCTGCTGTAGCAATAATCGACGCGGCCGCTCCTGACCCCGTTACGTGTCCCCGTTGTGAGCGGTCTGAGTACCTTCGAACTATACCAGATGAGCCACCACCGTATGCAAGCCTGACACCAGGTACAAATGCAATGTCGGCCACGTTAAATACGAACGTCTCAGGAAAGCAACCAACAATTCACAATTGTTTTGGGTGGCTAATACATTACTTTTGCTCGTCTAAAACAACAAATGTTGCTTGTATTGAAACAACTGTAAATAATATTGATAATTTTCATTTTTAAAGAGGTTCATATTTGAAAGTTACCAAAAATGTTTTTAACTTTTGTAGCAAGTTCTTTACTAGATATTTTTCGAGGTCTTTTGTAACTCATAATAATACTTGACACTATGGCTTATTTAGGAGTGAGGTACGTCTTTTGTAGAGCTTATATTGAAGGTTCAACCTAAAATACAGGAGACCTGAACTCCGACTCTTTTAGCCGCCTGCTAAGGTTATATATATAATGGCCGTCATAAGCCCTCTAATGTATAAAGGCAAATAAACTAGGCAAATATTTTTTTTAACTTAGTAATTAACCAACTTGATGCACAAATTTTTGTTTAACAATAAGTTTATTTCATGCCTCTACACGTTTCGAACACCATGTGTTCATCATCAGGAGGTCAAAATTGTATTATACAGCCTCTGGTATCATCACACCTATAGGTGGCCGTCCGGTGCACAGGGCGACCACCTATAGGTGTAATGATACCAGAGGCTGTATAATACAATTTTGACCTCCTGATGATGAGCGCATGGTGCTCGAAACGTGTAGAGGCATGAAATAAACTTATTGTAAAACAAAAATTTTGTGAATCGAGTTGGTTAATTACTAAGATAAATATACTGAGATGCACGGTCAGCAAAACATCAAAATAAGCAACTCTTGTTTGTAAGTAGTTTCACACATTGTTTCACTCACGAAACCCGTAAAATATTAAAACTTGAATATTGTTTGGGGACTGATTTTGAGCTTGGTTTGTGCTAATCTGGAAACCCTCTTGTCATAAAGAATATTTTATTTTAAATAATTGGAAGGAAAATGAAGAATTTCAAGACTTTAACGTTGTGTCATATTTGGACGCATTTACACGTTAAACCAGGGCCATAGCTTCATTGCGTAACATTAATTAACTTTTGTGTTGTCGGAATGAATGTTGCGATTCGTCCTGAACTATAACACAAAATGTATTTCGACAGAAAGACTATATTTATTGAAGTTTAAAGGAAGGGTTTGATGACAGTAACACTGAATACTGACGGTCTACAAGACAGCAGTCATTCGACTGCCTTCAGTTACATACAGTATTACTGAATGAAATGCGGTTTTTGACGCAACGAACAAGACAGTAAGTCTCATAATGCTATGGCAAACTGCTATTACGCCATGATTTACTAAATTCCTCATCAGAATCCCGCTAGCATTTCCCAATTTCCCGCCAGCACTTTCATTAAAGTAACTGGCAGAAACAAAGTGATTTATTTCTTCTCCGTAAGAGTTGTGGGAACTGTTCATTTGTTACTGGGTGGAGAGGATGCCAATCGAGTACGAACAAAAATTCACCTCCAGCTTCCACTGAAGTCTAAAGACGTGTTTAGAAAAGCCCTCTGTACGCCACAACAAATGCGGTAAAAAGGTTGTGTCTTTTTATCCACGCGGTAATTATGATCATATAAATTCAGTTTGTTCAATTTCGCAACTTCCTGCAAGCTACTCTTTAGGTAATTTTGATTAAGCTACAGGCTGGACGATACGGGTTAAAAATCCTAACAGCAGTAGGAGAATTTTATCTTCTCCAAAACATCTAGAACAGCTCTGCAACCCACCCAGTCTACAAAAAAAAAAGTTTATTGAAAGCTATTTCCCCGGGAGTGAAGCTGCCGTTGCGTTAGGCTAACCACGCGCCTCCATCTAGTGCCTTCTACTCGTATATAGCTCCACGGTGTCTGTAGGGCTAAATTTATATTCTTATAATTTTATAAACTTTGAACATTAGCAAAAGAATACGTAATAAGAAAGGGAAGAAATATGTTTTCAGAAAGAGGCTTATTTTATACATTACAGTCGTGATTAAGGTTTTGTACAATTATTGACGTTAACGTATTTGCGACAGCTGAAAAGTTTTAATTTTTCCAAAAGGAACAGACGGACACTTGAGCTAACACCTCCAGCTCTTCGGGTACCGGGGTTTCTTTTCCCAGGGGACGGATTGCGACGTAGTCTACTCGCCTGCATCTAGCGCTGAAGTTAAAAATTGAGCTTACGCTTCGAATTACCTGTACTCCATCATATCGTACACAGCAGCAACTTTACCTTTACTTTTACTAGTATAAAAATGTCATTACTCCAAGGTACCAAAATTATCAGAAGTAATATACATACTATTCGGAAAGACCACCCAATATTTAAATATTTAGGCCCGGTTCGCAGTACAGGGTCAGCCTCATTACAGACAAAGGCCAGTCAGATATTCTTCACTATGTTTGAAAAGGGCGTCCACAATAGCCGTCAGGCTGACGGAACTCTAGGTTTACCAAAGTATGTATTTAAATATAGGCACAGAATATATTACCGATAGTCAGCAAAGAGTGTGGGTACCGTTAGCATAGCCACAGAGTGAATCGTGGCTAGATCTGCGCTATCAATATACACCAGAAGGAAGGCAAGACGGACATACAAGAAGGTGTAAAAGAGACTGCTTTAATATTTGTAACCAGAACATACCAGCGGCATACTCCATAGTGATGATTATTGTTATGGTTTTGATTGTGATGGCGATTTGGAATTTCGTTTTATCTGAAACAGATTTTTTTTTTACAATTATATATTTCTGTTTACAGTATACCACGAAGATCCGCCTCCACCCTACTCATCTTTGTCGCTGCAACCTTTACCTACACAAGAGGTGGGGCCACATGTTTCAAATCGCAATGAAGATAGTTCGCGTATTGTGCACATTTAGCAGGGACGGAATAAAAGCGCTTGTGTCCAGAGGAGAAAACATTCACGTAAATGAAGAAGGATATGACGCATTTCCTTACAAGATCATTGGCAGAAATATGCTTGAAGGAAAGTTGTTTGTCAGATAAGTTATCTATTGAAAAGTGCAATCACAGTGACAACGCAAAGGCTGTTAGTCGGGAGTCTTACTTTAAACATTCTACACTTTTTTACGTACAGCCTTAACGAATAAAAATTATGCGAGTATGAACACTACTGAGCATAGTGTAACACACATAATATAACAATTACATAGATCAACTTCAATTAATTTATTCCCAACTGGACTACAATTATATAATGCTTGTTTGTATTAAACATTACCTCGACTGGCGCTCTCATCAACTTTTAATCCAATGGCAGTAGATTGATATTTGTTTGTCTGACAATGTTGCATCAACTACACAGCATAGTCGACGCTGTGCTATCATAGGAGAGAGAATGTTTCTTTATGATTAATTGGACAGGATAAGTTAGGAAGTGGTAGCAAATACTTCTTCTCAAACTTAGCTTTATACGCCTGACTGTGTTATTCCATCGACTTCGTGTAGAGGATTATTAAACACTACACAAGTTATAGCAGAAGGAAATCGAAGTGTTAGATTATCGCTTATACATGGCAGTACACGTGGACGTGTGTGAATATAGTGAGCGAATTATAACATTTTTTTATCCATATAAAGATAATATGTTTTAAGACAACGGCAGAGGAAAAATTCTAACAGTTTACAAAAATGAAGTGTGACAGTACAGTAAATTGTGACTTAAAATAAAGGCTTCAAAGGAGGAACCTGTGTAACTAAGTAATTATAGTATCCATGCTTCCGGCTGAACACCATGGTTCAATTCTCGGCAGGTGTAGAGATTTTTGTCATGGGCACTATCACCGTGTTGTCTCTGATGTGCATTCGGCCTGCTATCCAAAGGGAACCAGCAGGAATTTTGCGTTGATTAAAGCGGTCGTAGCGTGAACTATTAACCTCTATTCAGTGTCGAGGTGAAGAACTTATGTAACTATATCACTACTCACCTGTAAGCCTTCATGGCGCAGTACTGAATTAAGCACAGGGAATTCTTCACCTCCTAAGCTGTGCTGTTGGAAAAAATCTTCCAGACAGTACAGTGAACACGCAATATTTTAGTGACCTTCTACGACAAAAACCACTTATAATGACGCCAAATTTGTGTAGAATTAAGCACAGGGTCGGTTGTATCTTTTATCTTAAATGTGATAAAATAATCTTTAGATGGTGAAGTTACTAACAAAAATCATAAAAGATTTCGAAGAAACTAAGTAATTTATAAACATCCCAAGCGTCAACGTCTCCACACCCATTACTCTCAGATGTCAAACTGTGAGTTGTTTTGTATGCCCTCTTTCACCAGGTTAATTTCATTTTGAATGCAATGGCAATATTTTTACTTAGGATGTGACATGCTAATTTGAATGTAGGATCGAATTCCTCTAGATCTATTTACGAAGTACGTTATGTAAAGAGGTGCCTTCCTTTCGAAGGTCTCATTGTGCAGTGTGAATAAGGCAGGTGGGCTTGGTTTCAGCTACAGTGAAAGAGAGTGTGTGTGTCATCATTTGGTAGGGACACGGAACGTCTAAAGTGTGTTAATACTCCGCAGTAAGCAAGAGTCTTCATTTTACCGAGTCCGTAATTCATGCTGCTCAAAAATTCATCCATCTACTGGGTCACCGAGGATTACGTGCACAGGAAAATGTGTAATAATTTCTTATTTCTAAATCGTTGCATGTTTTACCAGGTAGGGATTTGTTTGTTGGAATGTTCTTTGTTTAGCTGTTCCTTCGGTTTTCTTTTCCATAAACACCAAATAAGAATCTCAGGCACCAAACACTTAGGAAAAAACAACATTTTAATGCATGCTTTGATTGGTATTATTGTGTCGATCATAGCATACATTTTACCATTTGTCTACATAGCAGTTCTCTTTATTCTATCAACCTGCCTATAGCACTATTCACAATAACAAAATATTTTAAATGCTTAGAGCACTTTCAGAAGATAAAATGAAAATAAACTCTCAACAAACACTAATGAAAAAGGCAATCATATTTGTCGAAAATAATATATGATTGATACACATTATTATTACCTTTGTATAGCGTATTTACAGTTATATACCTGAAACCATGTTCCAAGGGTATGTAATGGTGCAGCTCCTCTGTGGTTGCAATGTATAACAAATCTGATGTTTTATCTTATGAGAAACGAATTGAACTTTTACATTAATACTTTCCGAAATAGTGTATTAAATGGTGAGTAATGCTGTTTTCTGTAGCTTCTTGATATAATGGTATCCACGTAACATTTTCTGATACTTTCTGAATTGTTTTGAAATGTTCCCGTCTCCCTATTTTTAATAATTTTTTTATTTTACACGTCACACACGCTTTGTTGCTACGACAAAATCTTTAGGTTTAAAAATTTCGGCTTCTTTCATCAACACATTTCTATCACCTGATACTGCAATACCTATTAACAGACATGTTCCTTTCTCATTATCACAGATCGTGACAGGCAGTATATTTTTAGGGATGGTTTTGTCTGTTTACAATTGTTGGCCACATGTGGTTACCTTAATTTCATGCATTGTTTATCCTGTTTTTATTCAATACTCGTTCCATTGTTCATTTTCTAATTTTATTAATATTTCCTTGCATATGTTAAAGTGTAGTTGAAAACGCTATCTATCATGTTACCTCATACATTTTTCTGTTGTCAATATTGGGAAGGTTTATAAAATCTGCTTTTCTCTGTCGTCTTAATTTTGACACAGTCTCCATTCGATATAAGTTTCTGTTTGTGAAATGTTTGATGCATGATATGATAAGTAAAGCTTGATCTTGTGCTTCTATTACTTATCTTTCAATTTCTATTTTCATCTGTCCCTTCCATAGCCAAAGGAACGTATCTTCTTCACTAATATAACTGTATCTTTACCTCTAATGTACTGTCAGTGCATAATTTTGCTTTACATTTTCTTCTTTAAGAACTCTCCTAGTGTAGAATTTTTATGTTGTGTGCCTTTTTCACGTGTCACCGCTTTACTTTGTTTCGCGTAATACTGTTAATACCTTTGCTGATGTTTTAAGTGTTGAATTCGTAATTGGTTTATGGCTTTCTTAGATTTTAACGAGGTTTAAAAATTGTCTTCGTCATTATAATGAGAAATGCTAATGCTCAAATTGTTTTAATTTTATTCTTGACATTCAACTCGGATATCGGTATCATTTTTATTCTTCTGGTCTATTCCTGTTTCAGGCTCTCTTCCAACTGTCGATACTGTATACCTTCACTTTTAAACCTGTTGTATTTCTATATTGATATCAAGTACACAAATTTGGTGTGCAATAATTTTGCACTTTTGAGTGCAATATTTTCACATTTGACAGGTCCTGATGCCTTACGGATATCATCACTAACTGGTTTAAAGATTTGTAGCCGTTTTTGGAGCATTTCCTCCCTTTCACCTATCACCTTCAAATCCTTCCATTACATTAAGCGTTATATTTTTCATTTGTTATGTGCCTTCATTTTATCTGTTCGATGTGTGTAACTGTTCTGTGAGAGGGATTAATTTAACACAAAGATACTGTGGTGATTTAAGGCACCTTGAAATATTCTACATTTTATTAATAAGAATGTCGAAACTATTAGTGTCTATTCTGAATATAGGCCCATAATTCTTTCCAAGAAACTTAAGATTCTTTTAGTGAAGGATATGGTTTTAATAGTGATATATATTAAATTAATATTTTGTTAAGCAGCACTGAAACACACGGTCGAAAATTTTCTGATAATCTATCCATGTCATGCATAGGATTTTCTTCCTGCTGTTATATTTTGTAATATAGCCGTTGAGATTAGCAGTTCATCTTAGAATCCTTTTGATCCTCTGCAGCATCCTTACTGTACTTAGGCATCACATTTTTGTCACAAATACATTTGTGTATTGTGTTTGCTTATTATGGATGTAATAGTCTACACAGTGTAGGCAGACAGGTCACAGGATTATTATTATTATTATTATTGTTATTACACTATCTTACATAAGTTATCAGGATTTTAGCATACCTATTCCCTGAGGTCCTTGAATCAGGGTGTTCTTTCATTGTTATAATATTGAAAAGTGAATAAGAAAGAAAACTGTATATAATGACGGAATATGTCAAACGTTTCTGTGAGTTCTTAGTTGTTAGGTATCCTTTACATTAAAACATCCATGTTTTAAGGAGGTAAAACAATGATGGTATCACATCCACTGTTTAGGTATATGAAAATGGAACAATGAAAGAGTTATTCGTGAAAATCATGTCTGAAAATGGGATTTGTGAACATTTTTGTTTGAATATGCACCTACTGTATAGTACTCAGTTTGCTCTGAGAGGAAGCAGCTCACCACTGATGTCACAGACACCGGTTTCCATGGTGATTCTTGCCCCATGTCGACATAACTCATCGATAAAAATCGTCCATTCACTTAACTAAACGTTTCTTTCGAGGGTTCCCATTTTTTTTCACGATGTTATTTCGGTAAATAGGCTTCACTGAAATAATGAATAGTGACAGCTAGAAGTTTGAAGCGTTTGATAAAATTAATATTTAGTGTTTCATGTTTGTTGTAAATAACTTACTTATGATTTTTTTCTATTTGTTTGGAATTTTATTGAGGTTGTGCATTTCAACGAACTATGATTTTTGATGCAAAATACGTTACTTTCACAGAAAATCTCCCATAAATATCCTCTATACCCCAAATTAAACAATTATCTGATTACATATGAGATTTCAATGAGATTTTGAACAGTTAAACTATAAGCATTTAACACAAACTTGCACAATTTTAAATGTTACTTATTTTGATACGCTTAGAAGTTATAAATATACAAACGAATATAATCCTGAAGTAGGTATTAAGAAATACTTTGGAAGTTTGTGAGCTGGACACTTACTGTGAAGGATACAGACCAGTGGCAGGCTCTTGTAAGAAAGGTAATGAACTTTTCCAGTTCAGCGAATTGTACCTTCTCGTGTATTCTGCAGTAGTTTATTAGACCATTTCAAAACGTTCTTTCAATTAAGAGTCGACTTTGATTGACAGACGATCAGGTTAAAGATAATTTCTTCTTCGATATCAAGGCAATATCTCGGCACTTAACAAAAGGAAAACCCTCGCTCAGCAAAGCTGTAACTGTTTCTACCTGTCAATTACAATTCAAGAACGTTAGCATTACAATAAACCAGTCTTTACTGACATGATTTGTGACTTGTTGAACGACGTTATCTGTACCGCCTTACAATTAGGGCGCTGTAGAAGATGAACACAGGATAAAATTTACTGTTATGCGTCTGAGAACAAACAAAAAGAAATATGAAATTAGCACTATCGGAATATTTAAACACGTTTAAGTTCATAGGCTTCTTAAGTAGAGCACGTGGGACAATTCTGCTAATTGCGTGCTTCTAGTTTGCTACATGTGGAGATCAAAAGAAAAATGAACAAAAGGAATTCTATTGTTAGTGTCTTTACATCAACATAGGCACATACTTACATACATGCATACAGACATACTTCACACACACAAACACACACACATATATATATATATATATATATGCGTGCATACACAAACTCACTTACACACACACACGAAGAGCGTTACTCCGGAAGTAATAACACGTTATTGCAGACGGTAATATAACGCTTTGCACGCTAGATGACTCGTGCAGTTGTAGCGTCTGCATAACTTACTTCAGCTGTTTAATGAGCGGCCACATTTAAGATGTCTATGGAATGGAAAATCTACTTCACAATGGACCGATAGTTACAGCATTAAACGTCAAAATTCTGACAATTTGTCACTATAAGCTATCCAATTAACTGACTGCTACAAGGGCGTCGAAATTCCCGTACCACTTTAGGCACGCATATATATGTTCAACATTTGTCGAAATTGTCCTTTATAAATATATGTACCTACTACATATATTCCAATCAGATAACACTGGACTACAAATTTTTAATGACTTTGTGCTTCTGAGGTAATAGTAGCCATTTCTTATTAATTTCGAGACTCTGAACACGAATATGACAATGAAAACTCAAAATTGACTACGGTTTCTAAGAAATCCACTAACGATTATTATATATTTAAGAAATATGTACATCAGACATGTAGCGATAAAAGTCCGCTTCTACTTGCGACTTCGCTCTGCCTGTCGCTTGTTTAGCTGCTCAGAAGCATTTCTAGCGACCGTCCAACAGTAGTCAGCCAACGTGGAAGTGGAACACTTTCCCTGATATCGTTTCTTCATCTTTGCAGTTTCCTGATATAAAGTTCACTGTGCTCATGCCGCAGTTGTAGGGGAAGAAATCCAAGTTGGAATGAAGCATGTGTATCCTTAAGGACATATTGCAACCAAGTTTGTGATAAATGACAACATGTCCTCAATCAATTCCTTGTAGTTTTCTGCCCTGATATTCCCGAAGAAGTTAGTTGACACCAGAAGAAACGCGTCCCAAGCTTTTTTCTCGTCACTCTGAAGTAGGCTGTTGAACATATCGTCTCTGAAGAGCTTGCGGATCTGAGAACCCACAAAATCCTCTCTTTAATTTTCGCTTCGCTGAGTCGAGGTAATTTTTCAGCCAGATACTTGAACTTTGATCCAGTCCGGTCCGTGGCTTTTACGAAGTTTTTCATCAGACCGAGTTTGATGTGTAGGGGCGGTAGCGGGATTTTGTGCCATTTTGCCACTGCTGGGTGTTGCACATTCTTCTGCCCGGCCTTCAGAGTTTCCCTTTGAGGCCAGTCTCTCTTCAGATAATGTCAAGTCTTTGCTCAGCTGTCCCATTCACTTAAAAAAAAACAGCAATACTTCGCATATCCCAGTTGGAGACCCATCAACAAAGACACTACCTTCAGGTCAGCACAAATATGCCAGCCATACTTGCTGTATTTAAGCCTATTCAGCAGCTGCTTTAGGTTTTCGTAGATTTTTTTCATGTGGACAGCGTGTCCGACTGGAATGGAAGGATGCTGGTTTCCATTATGCAGCAACACCGTCTTGAGACTCAGTTTCGAAGAATCTATAAATAGTCGCCATTCTTGCGGTTCATGTTTGATTCCGAGTGCATTCATCAGCCCATCTACATCGTAGCAGAACACAAGACCTTCTTCTTTTCTGAAGAAAGGCACCAACTGCTGATGACGAATGCGAAACGAAGAAATTTGGACATTTTTCTCGAGAAGATGCCTTTGTTTAAGTCTTGATCCCAGTAAATCTGCTTTGTTCTTGGACAGCTCCAGATAGCGAACAAGATCGTTCAGATCGTCCGGTGTGAGAATGTGTGGCTGTAGCGCAGAATACCTACCGTGGGAGACGTGTGGTTCAGTAGCCGCCGGGGGCTCAGGAGAACCCGAGGTCGACTCGCCTTCGCCCTCGTCGCCTGAATCGATGGTAAATTCTTTCAGAAGTTCAGGAACGGAAATTCCTTCGCCGTTCGGAACTGGAAGGAGAGCAGATGGTATATTCGGATACACTCTTTTCCACTTCTTTTTCTTCGTGATGCTTCCAGAAACAGGTGGCACCCCACAGAAGTAGCAGTGAGTTGCGTGATTACTTGGCTCCCTCCAAACCATAGGAACAGCAAACGGCAACGCATGTCTTTTGCCATTCAGGCACTGAGAAAGATTTGTTGCACATTTACGGCAGCATATGTGCGGGGCCCAGGATTTCTCTTGGTCGCCGATCTTGCATCCGAAATACAAATGATACGCCCTTTTTCACTATCGCGGTGATGGCCTTTCTTTGCCTTGCAAACGTCACTTCACCGGAAAGGTAACAAAAGTTATCTACACTATTAACACAGTTACGAGGCATTACTAATGCTGGATTAAATACTTCTGGGATCACTTTGCGGTATTTATGACGTAGGAGTAAATGAGTGTGGTGTGCACGATGGGCTGAAGCAATATGAAGCAATATATTGAAATCTTCCAACGTATTTCATTTTTAGTAGATATATTTACTTAACGCAAACTTCATTATGGACACAAGCGACAGGCAAAGCGAAGTCGCAAGTAGAAGCGGTCTTTCATCGTTACATGTCTGATGTACATATTTCTTAAATATACAACAAACTTTTGCGTATTTCTTAGAAACTGCAGCCAATTTTGAGTTTTCATTGTCATATTCGTGCTCAGCGCCTCGAAATTAATAATAAATGGCTACTATTACCTCAGAAGCATAACGTCAGTAAAAATTTGTTGTCCAGTGTAATCATATAATAAGCCTAAAATGCGTAGTTTCAGGTTTTATTGTGGAGGGACAACGCCGCTTCTTGAAGCGGTAACACTCTCGAATGGTCTTTGAGAGTAGCTTCCTTTAAATGTCCCTCGTGTTCGGTGGTTGTCGTGAGGTTTCCATGATTTTGCTCGCTCTGTCCAGACAGATTTTTGCGATAGATATCCGAGTAGGATATGACCACTTTCGTCCACATCCTTTTCATATCATCAATCACCAATTATCCTACCATTCAACAGTGTGTAGCCTGAGTTACTGCCAGCGTCGTTAAATTACCCACAAAGACAATTTGTATCAGAAGAAATCAAAGGCGGTAATCCGTTACACTCGAAGGCTAAGCATTTCCCCGTTATAATAACATGCTTACAGTGCGTCATCTTTTATTACATTATTTATTTCCCCGTACTATTTGCCAAAAAAAAAAAAAGAAATATTAAACATTGTTAGAAATGAAATGAACGTGAAATTTTGCTCTCGAGAGCCACTTGGAAGCCAGCATTATTGCACCTGTCAAGCATGTAGCACCTCACATCTAGAGAGAAGAGAAACGATTAAGCGGAAAACAACATGCTGATTTGATGTTTGCTGGACCGTGCAGCATTGTGACAACTGAAGGATAAAAACCAAATAGATGCCACTTATTATTTTATTGTACTTCTTATAGGCTCAACATGTTTCGGGCACTACTATGCCCATCATCAGGAGCTCGCGACTGTAATGTTTATTACCACATTGATCGTTTCGTTCTTGGTTTGCTGTAGGTTGGAGGTTAGGTACGGTTAGGCTGGAGTAGTGTCCGGGCCGCAGGCTAAAGTCGTGGTAATCAACATTATAGTCGTGAGCTCTTGATGATGGGCATAGTAGTGCCCGAGATATGTTGAGCCTATAAGAAGTACAATAAAATGATAAGTGACATCTAGTTGGTTTTCATTTTCAGTCAACATGGTGATTGTTTAGTTGTCTTTCCATAACGAAGGGGATCGGCAAGCTTTTGCCACTTGCCGGCTGCATGTAACTTCCAAATTCATAATGCGGATTGCTTGAGTACGACATATTGACAACGAGGTACAAAAGTGTTAGCCTCATTTCATTAAATAGAGATTTTAAGAAAACCATTATGATCTTTCGTAAAAATTTTCGGTGGGATTCCGTATGCTGTGTATTCCTGTCGACTTGTGAGTTTCTGCTTAAAATACATGAGAATAAATTAGTGGTGAAGCCTGCAAGTGATCATCAGTACGACGGAACAAAGTCTACGTTTGCAGAATTCATAGCCGAAAACAGTAGATCCATGTGCTGCAAAATGCTGTGACTATATCATTCGCAAAGGCTCTGATGTACGTAAAATGCTCAGGCTGTTTCTTCCACATCACTGCTGCATATTTCTCTCGGTGAAAGCATCCAACATTGTTATTATCCCGTCATTCGGTAGCATCCCTATTCATGTGCACCAGAACTAAATCAGTGCAAAAGGCAATAATGTATTAAAACATTCTATTCCAATTACTCTCTTCTGAAAATCTCCGGAACTTGAGAAGCTCTCAAGCTATTAAATGATCACAAAATTGTCAATCTGCGGCTGTCACTCACTTCTTGAAGTGGAAAAATCCAAAAGTTTTGTAAGAAGGAAAGTGGCTTAAATATTTCAGGCTGATGCGTACGTGCTGCAAGCTCAGTAACGCATCGACGTATGTGAGATCAGAAAATATGGCACTTAGGCCTCGTAACTTACCGTCTTCCTGAAGTCTTATATTCAGTTAATTAAGATAAGCTGCTTCGTCAGCAGTAAACGCGAGGGAAATTAGCAATTTTTTGTCAGATTGCTGGAGGATAATGTTTTCCTTTTCCGTCATGACAATTGTGATTTCGTTTGGAAGACGGGGCAAAAAGTATAGTAATCACGTGATCTCTACTGAGCCACCTTAATTTGCATCGTTATATTTTGAGCAGAAATATTCCAGAAAAATTTTAAACTGACAGTAATTTAAACTGTCACATTGATTTCAGTCCACAGCTGTAAAAAGAGTGTCGAAAAAGTTTTCATCCCCAACGAAAATAAATTGCTACCTGCAGCTACTTGATGAATATAGCAGGGAAAGGTACTGGATTTTTTAGATCTCATGTAAGTAATTTCGTCATAATACAACGGCCCTTCCAGTCATACAGCACACATACAGTACACATGCAGTACACACAAAGTACACACAGAGTGTACATGGAGTACACATACAGTACACACAGAGTAAACACACAGTACACATACAGTACACAAACAGTACACGTACAGTACACATACAGTACACACACAGTACACACAATACACATACAGTACACACAGTAAACATACAGTACACATACAGTACACGTACAGTACACATACAGTACACACACAGTACACATACAGTACACACACAGTACACATACAGTACACATAGGGTACACACACAGTACACATACGGTACACACACAGTACACATACAGTACACACACAGTACACATAGATTATACATACAGTACACATACAGTACACACACAGTACACATACAGTACACATACAGTACATATACAGTACACACACGGTACACATGCAGTATAAATACAGTACGCTTACAGTACACGTACAGTACACATACAGTACACACACAGTACACATACAGTACGCATACAGTACACATACAGTACACACACGTTACACATACAGTACACATACAGTACACGTACAGTACACACACGGTACACATACAGTACACATACAGTACACGTATAGTACACATACAGTACACGTACAGTACACATACTGTACACATAAATTACACACACAGTACACATACAGTACACATACAGTATACACAGTACACATACAGTATACACAGTACACATACAGTACACGTACAGTACACATACAGTAAACACACAGTACACATAGAGTACACACACAGTACACATAGAGTACACGTACAGTACACATACAATACATATACAATACACATACAGTACACATAGAGTACACATAGAGTACACATAGAGTAAACATACAGTACACATACAGTAAACACACAGTACACATACAGTACACATACAGTACACACACAGTACACATACAGTACACGTACAGTACACATACAGTAAACACACAGTACACATAGAGTACACGTACAGTACACATCCAGTACACATACAGTAAACACACACAGTACACATACAGTACACGCACAGTACACATACAGTACACATACAGTATATATACAGTACACATACAGTACACATGCAGTATACATACAGTACGCATAGAGTACACGTACAGTACACTTAGAGTACACACACAGTACACATAAAATACACACACAGTACACATACAGTACACACATACACATACAGTACACATACAGCACGCATACAATACACATACAGTAAACATAGTACACATAGAGTACAAACACAGTACACATACAGTACACACACAGTACACATACAGCACACATACAACACACATACGGCACACATACAGTACACATACAGCACACATACGGCACACATACAGCACACATACAGCACACATACAGTACACATACAGCACACATACAGTACACAAACAGCGCACATACAGTACACATACAGTACACATACACAACACATACTGGCACATATATCAGCCACCGCCGTGGGTCACACTTAAATGTTTTCCAGACTGATTTCAGAGAAGCAACATTTTCTTTCATATTCATAAACAAAATTTCGCCATTCGTAATGACTTACAAGCTGCATAAACTAACGGGCTCTTCATGAGCATTAAAGTCAGTAACAACACCACGAGTAAATGTCATAAAATATGCAGTGTCTCTGTGATCACTATTTTCATACATTGCTAGTACCCAACAATCAAAATATCTGTGCCCACTTTTGAACTGTTCAATGAATATGCTTCCGGCTCCTCTTGCGTGAGCCTTACAGGATTCCGGACATAGAAGCTGACGTCTTGCTAGAAATGTTTTCTTATCTATGCACACGTCTTCACCTACTGTTAAGGGCCGAAGCTTCACAAACTTGTATTTCATGCATGGCCTTTTTATTGTTGTTGTTGTAATTGTTTTTGTCACTACATTATTTGCAGAAATATTACAATATTTCCTTCTTCGAGTATGTTTTTATCCCATCAAGGAAGTTGTAAACTCGTTCATATTAATGCTGCTCTTCTGTCATTCTCTATTCGTAATGACGGCTTATATTCTTTCTTTACAAAATGCTTCTATGGCAGATAGGACAAACCGGTTTACATCCATTTTCTGTACCGAAGAAGTAGCTGTTTAAACTGTCTGTTCCAAAGCTGATAACGCATTACATTTATAACCTATACACATTTGTATATAACATACAAAAGAATGAAGGCTTTGCCTTATTTATAGCCCGTGCAGCATTTTTACTTTAAGCAGAAAAAGCTAGTAATTAATTTTGTTGATGCTAAATCTCAGCGAAGGACAATGCGCTACTTCAGATTACAATAATTATTCATCTACGTACTTCTTGTTTTATCCAATTTTATCAACATTTTCCAGCCGATGAAAGGCATAGGCAAAGGCCTTATGGTGACGATCCCTGCAGTTCACCTCACATCTTAAAATTTCACACAACATTTCACCCTACATAACATCCGAACTAATGGTCATTATTAAAAGTTCTTCTTCCACACGAAGTGAATTATTATTATGAGTTGATTCATTCTACACAATCGGTTTTGGCAGACTAGAAAGGGTCTCGTCAAGGCGACGCTAATATTACATGTCGCTAAATAAGTGAAGAAGCCAGACGTTCTTTAGATGTGCCACACTATAAAGAATATAAAGTCGTTTAAAGGAAATAAACAATGAGCAGCTGCAGCCACAGTTCAAAACAGTGCGGCACAATGAAGCGCTCCGTAACAAGCTTTTTCTTCGGTTTTGTCTGTGACGTGAAGAGGAAAACGTCCTAGGTGGTCGCATATCGCAACAAAATGAGCGTCATTGGTGTACGTGCTTCGTGCCAGTGGTATTCGCAAGAGTGTGAACTGGTACTGCGTCCAGAGTCGAGGAAAAGCATTCAAAATACAATAAATACGCGAGTTGCAAATTTGCATATTAAGTAAACACGATTTACAAAACACGTATTCAAGAATAGGATAAGTAAAAAAAAAAAAAAAAATCTGACGGAAGTAGAGTGAATGTGAATGTGAATGTGAATGTGAATGTGAATGTGAAACCTCAGCTTTAATTTGAAGACAATATTGTTAATGTTATAGAAACGGCGTGAGAGTGTTTAGTGGGCTGAAGTGCCTGGGATAGGGTAAAATAGCGAGGTGTTTTGAAAACTGTAATAATTCTTCGATGTCCCGAAAAGTGAGAACTTACAGAATACGATAGAAAATATTAGCTCTTTAAGAAGGAATCCGTGTAATGGATTTAGTAAACAAATTTTGATAAAATAATATATCAAACTACACATCTGGAATGTCTAAGGCTTAGATATATGTGCAATGCGAGCTGTAGAAATGATTACTCAGAATACCCTTGGTTAGTCTACTAATATCACCATCCCCTCCGAGAAAGGAAATAGAACAAGACGGGCAATGTGCGTATAAAAGAAATATTGAGGCGTGTCCTCGTAACCATTTTTGCCATGGAAAAGCGATGAGTATAAAATACTAGCAGTGTATGTGTGTGTGTGACTGCAGCCTCAGGTTGGTCGGCGTGCACTCGCTTTTTCCCCTCCACCACTTGAGTGGACCAACACATGTACTGTACGTCAACGGGACTGTCTCGCTTGGCAGCGTTTAGCGTGCGAGCGTGCCGAACGGAGGCTGTGGTGGTTGGCAGTGACCAACTCTGATTCATGGCAGTGACCAAGCTTGTGTCTGCTGCTGGCTCATCGCTCGTGTGGGCTGCACCGATAAGGAGTGCGGGTGATATCGCGGGGGAAATCTACAATGACCGAGTCTTTGTTCACAAGCAGCCGACAAGCATTTTACGAGACGTGCTGAACAGGCGAGGGCAAACAGCTGACAAGCAGTAATTGTAGCATGTCTGGACTTCTCGTCTTGGATGAAAGAGGCTGTGATGCTTCGGGATCACCGAAGTAAAGATTGTAAGAATTAGAGACTTCGTTGAAACCGATCTGCGACGCAGAACAGCAAGAATCGCAGGACTAAGAAAATAAAATTTTGGGGAAAGCCTAGAGTACGAGGTTAACTCAGCCTTATCAGAGGATGTCACTTCTGAAATACAGGATCCTGCTCCGACTGCGCATTCTAGGGCTGCAAAGAGAACGAGAAGAAAGTCGACAAACCATCAGGAATATATGCTACGTTTAGAGAATAAGAAACTGGAGTGGTTTGTTAAGTAAGGAGATGACAATAATGAGAACAGAAATTTCTTCACGTCTGTGGATGAAACAGCGGTCTGCCACAAGAAAGTTGTTTTTGAGACACAGTTCAAAATATGGTGGCAGATGAGGTTGCTGCACTACAGAAACAGCAATTTACTTAATTCTTCTGCTTTATCTTCAGCACAAAGCTCGTTCATGTTTTATGACAATAGGTCTAGATTATCATATTAATTCCAACTACAGTTACTGCATATCATGATATTTTCGTCACTCTTGCCACATGTATTATTTTATCTACTGGTTTATTTATCAGTTATTACGAACGTAGCAGTCTTCCAGTGAACCAAACTGGCTGCACCACGGAATTGTGTAAGCTGTGTTAAGTGTGAAGAATGTTGGAACTCCCTCAGTCACAAAGTCTTTTTCCCACGGATACTGATCTCTTAAAATTTGTTGAGCTGTGTGATAAGTGCTATCATATAGCCCGCATTACGCAATCAAATGTTTAAGGCAAAATTCTGTAGTACTCGAAAACTTTAGTGGGATGTTGCCTCAGGTCATTATAGAGGTGATGAAATACCCAAATTGATACCGGCTTTTAAATATGGCATTCTTGCTTCGCCTCTCCACACCGCTTAAATCAAGTGTTACGGCAATGGGTTGTAATTCTCAGAAAGAATGAGAATGCGCGCTCTGAGTGACGCTATTGTACTACTAGCCAGTCGTTGCCACGCAGGACACAAACACACCAAGTGGCTTGAGTTGCCACGCAAACAGCCTGGTATCCAGCACGCAAAGACCATGCGCCGTATTGTATGGTGTCACAAGTGGCCTGTCTGGCTCTACCGTATTTTTCCACATTATCTTATAAAAGAAACGATTTTAGGAATGTTACTGAAAATAAAATGTGTGTTTTTCATTTTATCTACAAATTTGCCTGAAACATTTCACTTTGTATGAAGAGTGTGGCGAAATATTATTATAAATGTGCGTATGTCTTCATGTAAAGTACCCCTGATTATGATAAGATGTTAAAGAAACTTGAATTTTCTGGAGAGATTTTCGAAAAATTTTCAATTGTCAATACGCATGAAAATTCTTAGTGTGGGAGCAGACTTGTTCCATGTAAACGGACAGACGGACAGACGAGATGAAGCTAATAGTCGCTTTTCGAATGTTTGCGAGCCTGCTTAAAAAAGGGGAAAACAACGTCGAATATAATAGGCATAAGCGAAGAGATTACTCCGTACACGAATTATGAAAACAGAATGTGGGTAAATTAAATCCCTTTAGGCTAAATATGATTGCACTTGATTCTAAACCAACAGTTGGCCTTCAATTGAGACGATTGTAGGATGATTTTGACTCGGGTATGGGCTTAAACCGTGATGACAAAAAGATTTAACTGTTCGTTATTTTCTGTTTAAGAACAATCTTAAACCCATCAGACGCCGGTTTGAAACTTCAATGCTTTTGTTTCATACTTTGGTCAGAAGGCTCTAACGGGTCAGCTATATTGAGTATGTAGGGATGTGGAAAGTGTAACATTAGAGACATACCTTTATCCTGCCAGCAACTTCCCGGAAATGTTACCCATATTACAAGCGTGTATTTAATTATATATACACAAACACACACACAGTTGTTCTGTAATGTATGTGATTTTACGTGAATGATTGCTTGTTTAGAGGCAAATATTCCTGCATTCTGAACCATAGCACTACTCACAGTTTAGTAGTCAATATTCTGCGGCCCTTTTAGCCTCACCGTCTGGCTAGAGCGTTCTGCGCTTTCCAGAACCGGAAGTGAAGACACAAAAGCGTGCACCTACAGGGTATCGAACCCTCTCTATCCTGAATTGGTCACTCAGCTTGTTTAGTAGGTGACCATTATGAACTTCACGGAACCGCTGAATATCTCTCACGGAACTCATTTTGCATGTCACTGCTTAACGATAAAATGTCTTAGCAGGTTAATGGCCGTAAAATTTGATAGATGGGCAAAACTTTCCGAAGTAATTTGCTGCTTCAGAATCCAGGTTTTCATGAAGATGGTTACAGTAGTCTTCCAAAACAATATCGCATATTCGTAGACCAGACAACACGATGTCACATTGATACTCACCGTAGAACGAAACTGAGTTCTCATTCCTGAATGTGAGGCTGACCAACTTAAACCCACAGGAGGGCCACATAATTCGTAAGGACTCGGCCGAAGGCCGCACTAAATTACTAAGACCGATATGACATAAATAAAGATTGATTCAATGTATTCTGTCTTAAAAGTCGTGTGTTATAGTTTTGCAGGCCTTGCCTCTGCTAAAATATTTGCCATATTATGTTCTGCAGACCTTTTATATTATATGTGCAAAACACTTACTGAAACTTTTCAGGGGACCGAGGGAGGCAAATGCTTTCCTCCATGCCCGCATGCGACTCGTGGGCTGCATGTTGGTCAAACCTGCCTTAATGCATGCCTACCATTATTACATAAAGCTCATTTTTCCAGTATATTCATCCATGATCGTCTTCATAAGTCTGGCGGCAACTGTACTGACAGTGTTCCTTGTGCTCACCTGTTATCGGATATTCGTTGTCGTGTTTTGGTGGGAGCATGACAGAGACGTCTTCGTTAATGGTAAGAACGCTAATATTTATAAAGGGTTAAATATGTTATAATGAAAGCATTACAAATATGTTGATTAAATTGCTAATGATGAAATGATTTTCTTTCGCATAACTGCATTGCAAGCTCGGTCAAGCAAATTTGTCGGAGCCTGGCCGTGAATGTATACAGGAAACTACTAGTATGTGGGGAAGTATATGACCATCTTAAAAAAAAAACACTTAATTGTTTATTTCAAATAAAATTCAAGTAAAAATTTAAGGTGGCTGTAGTTCACACCATTTGAATGTACAAGAAATGTGGTCAGGTAAAGTTCATCCTAAAGCAGGCAATGAAGGCCCAGAGAGAGAGTAGAGGTATAGCTCTACTCTTTCTTTAACCTCGGCGCTAGATAGGGATCGGTGGCCAACACCAGCCGTGAAATAGAATCGGTACTCATTGTACAGGAGGTTAGGTGGCCCCAGAAACAGTGCGGAGAGGTACGAAAAATCTCGTAAGCAAAGTAAGTCACGTTTAAAACCGTAGTGAATCGGAAAACGCGGGAAGTTGCGTAAGATTAGCAAATGGCCATAATAATAATAATAATAATCATGCGAAGAAATTTGGTAATATTTCCAATCTATGTGCTCTTAATAGGGTGTATAACTCCTTTTATTGCCGAGATTTATTACTAGTCCTTATACAGACTCGAAAGGTAACAAAACAACTTTCCAATTCTGATTTTAAAATTTTGTTGTATTGATTAAATAAACACTAATTTGCAGCAAAGACGGAAACATAAAACGCAGATTAACGCAAGAATCACCAGAATACAAGTACATAATTCATCCGTTGTCTGCAGTCCACCACAGTTTTGTGGATGTGTTTTGTGCATAATGCACAAACACGCATCTTGTCTTACACCCCTTTGGCAAATCAAAGGGTGTCACTTTTCCTTTAAAGTTCTTTAGACGGGATGTCTTTAGGCGTAGAGAAGAAAACCAACTAGATGCTACTGAATGCTTTATTGCACTTATAATCTGTTCAACATGTTTCGGGCACTTATATGCTCATCATCAGGAGCTTATTTATTGCCGCATGAGGTGTGTAATGCCTTGGTTGCTTGTGGTCGGCTGTTAGGAGCAGAGCAGCAGGCTATGCGTCCGGGATGAGGGAAATTGTGCGAATTGAAAACCAGGTTGCAGAAAGCCTATGTTCATATGGTCTTTTTTGTGTTGTGGTGTAGATTCACCTTCTATAGGTTTTGTCTTGATGTCTTCGTTCATCCTGTATGTAAATACAACAGACAAACTCACTTTCAGAATTAGTGTGTAAAGTACTCTTTAAACAAACAGAATTATATTATTTAAAATGTGATTAAATTTGCGACCCACTGCAAAATCACAGTAAAAATCTCACTAGGATTTTTGACGGTTGATATTATCACATAGCTGTATTTCATATACTTTTTTCTTTGATATGCGTATTGACAGATTTGCTTTCGATACGTATGTCCAGCTGAAAATATTTTATCTTATGAAATCCGATTTTGATTCTGAAAATGTGATCTTTTCTGGCTATGGTTAAAGTAAAATATATAAATTTGTAGAATTTTCTGAACAGAATCCAATAGCGAACATAATGTAATCTCGAATAAGAACGGAGATTGCTGTGTTTGATTCAAGCGGTCTCAAATACTATTGGTGCAATAATAATAATATTTATTAACTGCAATTGGGTTGTCACCCAGTAGCAGTAGTTATTTTACATGTATACAAAATATGAAATTGGTTACTAATAAATTTAAGTCGGGAGGGCTACATGAGAAGCATGTAGTGGCAACTTGGAATCTTGGGAACCATCTCAGCATGTGCTTATAGACACAAGGAAACCAAGAAAAACCTGTATCGAGGTGGCCGGTCGCAGGACCTTCCGAATACTGTCTTCTAGCCAGCAGTCCGGCATCTAAAGTAAAAACAGCAATACACACATAGTACAACAAATACACATAAGATGACACAAATACACATAAGACAACTACAACAATACACACAAGACATCTTAAAATACAAGTTGAAAAGGTAAACAACACCAAGGTAAGAAAGTACTTATATAGTTTCTAGTATTTTTCCTCACACATAGTTTACTCACGCTTTCACCCCAGCCCGTCACTTCTCACTATTTTGCTACTCATATAAACTTTTCCCATAAAGTCTCGTTTTTACCCCCTTCTCTACACTGCACTTCACTTCACTTCATTTCACTTCGCTTCATGTCACTTCACTACTCTTTTAGATGATTTCCAACACACTTTATCTTCCTTTAACTCGCCTCGATTATCACTTTCCTTACCCTCTTTTTAAAAATAATTGGTTTGCAGGGGAGAGTGCCTAACACAGAACTGCAGGTAACTGGTTCCAATGTTGGATGGTCCTATTCACAAAGGAACATTTCCCTATATCCGTCCTTTGCCTCCTACTCCTAATTTTCTTTTCATGATCTACCCAGCTCAGATAGTGTGGCCGTTGTAGTCTGTCACCTGTACCATTAGATCACTTTAACAAAATTACGTACGGGTATAAAATATTACCACACCGTGTTTCTTCTTTCTTGCAGCTTACAAAGATAACGGATCACCGCCTACGTATTCATTAGTGAGCAACAATCCATGAATACTGCAGCCAAGAACAGAGTCCTGCCATCAGTACCTTCGTTAGCGATAAAATTTTTAACGGTAGAACCTTACTCTTTTTACCTTGCTGTATAATTTGTAGTTTCCACTATAAATTAACTTGCTCGAGACAGCTTAAACATGTGGTAATGGGTATTGAGAAACGCATGTTATTGGTATAAGTCTGATCGTATTATTGACATCATATTCGCATGTAGTGGTACTCTTACAGGTGACGCAAACTTGTGCTACATTCCTTGCTTTTGCAAATTGACGGTCTGTTGCCTTACAAAAAACATGTAGGTCTACTTCATAATCCTTCGTTTTTTTCCGAACAAGCTATATGTTCCTATGGAAGACCATGTAGATAGGCGGGGTTTACGGAAGGCGAATCAATGAATGCATACGTATAGAATAATATAAGATATTATGAAATAAATTGAAAATTATTTTTAAATGTTTTATTGAAAGTAGAGGTTTAATTACTTCCTTTCTATGTGCCAATTTGACTGAAAGCTAGAATTTTCAACAGACAGTTTGGTAGAGTACTTACTTCAGCCCTCTAGATCAATTGTTCCTTATATGTAATTATCACACATTTTATTATTTGTAAATAGTAATCACTGGATGAAATTAAAATAACCTGTGATTTATTACATACCGAAAACATAGGCTACTCTAGCTTAAATTAAGGCTTCAGTAACCTATGTTATTTTATTGTTTCTGATCTTCTGCATCTGAAAAAAGAAATCAATGCAACTTCGAAAAATATTGCTTCTAATGTTTCGCCCGTCACCTCAATTTTCCTTGTCGACGGTGGTGCTGAGCTGTCTCCGGCTGAGTGCTAGTTTACATTCTCCCGCTTATATGTTCAAGTAGAAAGTTTGAAAACCTAAGGATGTTTAAGAACAACCTAGACTCTGCATGGGTTAAGCGGAAAAGGAATCCTGTTCAACACTGACGCTCACCTTCACAGTCAGTTTCCGCTAATAACGACGCGGTGATACACGAATATTAAACTTCAATAAAACGGTATATTTACCTTTTACAAAAACAACGGTACAGAAATCGCCACTTTAATATACGGGCTGTAAGAATTTTGGCATCGTATGTTTGTTGGTGTGTTTCGCAGTCAGGATTTTCCCTTATACCGCCTAAATTTGCTTTATGGCGCTTGGGTACTTTGAGAAATCTGCTGAATGCAAACGGATCTTTTGATATGTTGCAATCATGTATCTCGAATATTTCCCGAATGCACGCCCTGGACTGGGTTAGCCGAAATAGGCTGCACTAAACTAGACTAGACTCATCGCCAAGCTCGGTTTCACATTTAAAATAGTTTTGGAGAGCATTCGCGACTTTTACAATTTTGAACAAAATTGGCTTATTGTCTCTTTACCGACTCCATCGGAACGTAATTTTGAGAAGTATATATATATATATATATATATATATATATATCTTCCCATACCATCAATCAGTTACTTTGAGCATTTCACATCCCGAAGAGTGGGGCGAAATTATGCTACTGGTAGAAAGGAAAGTGATCTTCAGTCCTATTCTTCAAGGCTCTTAAGTTTTCCTCGCGGACATCTCTGTACAAACGTACAAGCACTAAATTTGAAGTATTTCTGCAGCTTCAAATTCGTGACAATATAATTTCAGATAAATTGGATTAATGAAGGAAAATGCGTCCCGAAACAATGCACCAGCTTTATCGTCTTCCAAATGTATCTAAACTGGACCCAATGTCAAATATCCAGCTTACATTCACATCTCTCCATCTTGGGATGCTTCGCGCTGTGGTCTGAACCAAGGAACAGTTAGTCTTATTGAATTGTGACGGTACATAAATGTTACTAAAAATAGCTGAACTTAATTTATAAGTCCCGTGTTACTTGAAAGCTATATATATATATATATATAATAGAGAATATCTGTCGTCCTAGCAGATGAATGAAAATGGTGCTGGAGAACAATACTCAATAAGGAGCTGCAAAATTTATATATGCCTGTTACTACTATTGCACTCCAACTGGAATATTTTCAATGAAAGTTTATACTTCATTCTAAAAACACGAAACCTCGAAATTCGGAAGTGTTCCCTTTCTCAGTTAAAAAGAATCTGGAAGAAGCTTGCGTAAAGAAAATTATCTCACATGCTTATTTATTGGCCTACGTATCTTCCTAAACGGAAAGACGTATTTCTTGAGTTTTTTATGTTTTGAGATCATCATGCTGTCTCTGCCTGTGAGTATCTCACCTAAATTCTTCAAAACATTTAGCAGATTTTCAGAAGACCTGGTATGAACGTAATATCATTTGACATCCTGATGCCTGAAGTTTTCATTTCCCACAGTCCGTAATAACATGTCAGAGATGCAAAGGTGTGAGAAAGGAGAAACTTCTTGTCTTAGTCATCACAAGTTCAAGTAAAATTTTTGCATAATGAGACAATCTAAAATGGATGTCCTGCAAAAAAAAATAACTTTAGATTTATATTTTATTGTTTTAACTAATAAACATATGGACAAGGCATATGGAACTTGAAAAGAACACGCATGAACACGACTGTGCGTTTTATATGAAATGGTACTTGTAACTGAACAATTACAAATATGGTGATGAAATGCGCTTATTTGTGATTATAGCTGACGAATTTAACGTGTAAAAAATTGGCATTTCATTTGGCTTAATGAGTTATTGGCAAAAGTAAAGGACGCAACAATAGCATTATCAAGACTTAAGGCTTGCAAGGGGAAAGTAATTTTTTAGTCACATCGGAATGCCTCATTTCCCGTTAAGGAATAAAAGTAGGCCAAAAGTGGTACCTAAGTATGTATAATGAAGTCGGCTGACTCGGAATTCGAGCACGTTTGTAAGAACCGGTGTGGAAATCCTTCTTAGGCTTAATAATGTAAACCGCTGAAAAAGTGAATGAATGACAAATTGAGTAATATATAAGGGCACCAGTGTCATTTATCGCTTTTTGGGTTAGGTGGATAATGGACTGTCTAGTTACTTAGTCAATTACCTGCTTAGTTGGCTATTTAACATATTAGTCTCTCAGTCGACTGTATCGCCCTTCTTCATACAAATGCCAGTGAATTCTGACAGAAAAAACTCAGAAATAGAAAGATGCATGACACATAACAATCTGCACAACAGAACTGTTTAATCTCTTAAAGCATACTGATTACTGAACATACCAGCTGCATCAGTATTAGAATTTTCCCACATGCTGTATGACTGTTACAGTGAACAAGGACTATTGTGGTATACATAAAGCGTTAACAGACTAATCTTTGTGAGGGAGGCCATGAGTTTTCTTGGGTAAGAACTGTTTCAAATTCCGTGCCTCTAGACCTTTGCTTCAGAAGATTAAGACATCTCGCATAATCTTGTATTTGAGTGACTTCCCTAACGCTGTGTAAGAGAGTAATAGTTACCAGCCCAGGTCTCATATTGCACAGCCTTAAAACTGGCAACGGACGTCTCTGCGTTGCTCTTACTTCACGTCATCTGCTCTATCATTCCCACGGGTATGACGTTAATCTCTGATAGTGCTGATAACCGTTTTTGATAACGATGGAAACCTTCGCGGTACAAGCTGCAAGAGGCAGCCGACAGTCTGCAGATGTGAAATTATTTCATCGATATGTGCACTTCTACTTTAAGACTGTGATAACCGAAATGCCAGGAACATAATGACAAAGTAAGTTTATTATTTTTTGTAAGTGTTAACGTAAGAACTGTGGAAAAACTAACAAGGAAAGTACCTTATATTTGCAAGCTTTGCCTACCAGTAATATTTTTAGAGTGAATAATTCAAGCAAGAAAGTATGGGTGGGACGTTCATCACATCTCTCAATATAAGAAGTTCCTAACAATGCTAATCGGAAATTCTCACAGCAAGTTATTACTTAGGCACACTGCGTGTAGAAGGGAAAAACTATTATAACTAATCACAGATAAACATAGAGTGAACGTGTAGAATAAACCGAATCTAGCTGGCTCATCTACGTGTGTGCGTGTGGGGCTATTGTTCCTCTGTTGAACGGTTTCTTTTTTACCTTATCTAATTAACTTAGTACTGTAGAGTCCTTCTTGAAAAGCTAAGAGTTATTCAGTTAGACAAAAATTTCCCCAGATGTTATGGAACTCTCGCTGTTTTTACCGTATTCATATATGCCGGCTCTTAATTCATTACCTTGGACATATCAATTCAGTCCCTATTTTATGTTCTATTTACTTAATATCTGTTTGGTATTTTTCTCTTGTCTGAGGGTAGCTTATGCAAGCGCTTTCATTTCGTGAGATTTTCCTACCGAAATGTTCTATACATTTCTCTTCTCTTCCATGCGTGACAAATGTATTATCGTGTGTTTGGTTTAATTACACGAATAATATGTGGAGGAGAAGTACAAATCATGAAGTTCTTCCTTGTGCAATTTTCTCCAGTGTCCTATTGCATCCTCCCTCTTACGGAGCTCTCGTACTGGACAATACTTAAGATACAAAGAAGGTAAGATGGCATTCAATTGGTTTACGACACGACTCTACCATTGGTATCAAGTGGGAAAAAGCACACTGAAGAAGACTCGATAATGATACATTCACGGCGGACCGATACAATAAGATGACGACTCAGCATGATATGTCGTCTACTTTTCCGTCGCAAACATATCGCCGCAAAGGCGGAAGTATCACGGAATTTACAAAGGTGTGAATTGAGAGAGAAAACCAACAAGATGCATCAGTTAGATGTTTATTTTCAACAATTTCTCAACATGTTTCTGGCATCATTATGCCCTCTTCAGGAGAACAAGACGTATGTTACTGCATGTGGTCTTGTTCTCCTGAAGATGGGCATAATGATGCCCGAAACATGTTGAGAAATTGTTGAAAATAAACATCTAACTGTTGCATCTTGTTGGTTTTCTCTCTCACTTCACAATTTGCTCACGATGC
>Ga0123354_10001226_pt1 | contig 30402 bp, 25 predicted proteins | sample TergutLab28metaG_2_FD_97872 | JGI IMG/M metagenome (GOLD analysis project Ga0123354, IMG submission 97872) | Labiotermes labralis P4 segment gut microbial communities from Petit-Saut dam, French Guiana - Lab288 P4 | ecosystem: Host-associated > Arthropoda: Insects > Digestive system > Gut ... | reverse complement strand
TAATGACAGTGCTATATGAATGATAACTGTACCTAATGACAGTGCTATATGAATGATAACTGTACCTAATGACAGTGCTATATGAATGATAACTGTACCTAATGACAGTGCTATATGAATGATGCATATAAATCACCTACAAGTCTGTCAGATTTAGGAAACACAATTCCTTCTGGAATTATATTTTAAGTTTTTTATTATGTATTATATTAATTTACATAATGCCGGTTTTTATATTTCATTCTTTTCATACATGCATGTGCATTCCCTGAAGATGGCTTGACTGGGCTTGGCCAGAACATGCAGGAAATGTTTAAATGTATCATCTTGTCTATGTGCAGTGTACATTTTATGGTAGTGACTGGATATGACTGATAAGGTGTACATGGTAATGAAGAATACACCTGTGATTGCTGGGGATGTTTAATGATTGAAACATGGGGTCTCTCTTGTAAAGCAAATGCTGTTTCATTTCTCATCTAAATGCAACACAATAGCATTATATAGTCTTTTCTTTGCAGTGGTAATTATGAACTAAATACTGTGAGGCACAGAGTCATTTTTAAGTAGCTCGAATAGAGTAAAACAAAACAATGCAGAATGTGAAACATACACAGAACATTTTGATAACTGTGTACGTTCTTTGACACATTTACAGAGGTGTCCCAAAGCATGACAGCTTTATCACACAGAATGCTGGCATCTGATGGGCTCTTCAGTGATAGCTGCTGTGCTCAGAGATATAATAAAAGGGAAACCATGTATTAGACAAAAGAGCAATACATAATTATATATTCTCATTCTGAATTACAGTAAAACCATTAGGTGAACAACAACCATCATAAAGGAATAAAATGGGTAATTTTGTCCTGTCACTTGAATGTGTCTTAAAACTCAGTGCATATGCAATTACATTAAATTACAAGAACAGAATTCTCTGTGTAGTAAAATTTAAATTAGTTTTCAATTCTGTAATTTCTTTTGTGGTCCAAGGTCAAGTACTGCTTCAGGTTAACAAGTATTTTTGCTCTGTTAAAAATTATACTCACTTTCAACTATGGCTGCATGCAATAGCCTCACATTCTAGGTCTGATACAACAATGATTTTATGCTTACTATCAGACACCACAGCAAATGCCTTGCTCTGGCAATGACTGCATTATTTGCAGGAATGTCCAACTAAACTTCTCAACCAACAGCAAAGAATCACAACATGACATGAAGGATTACGCTAAAAAGTAAACAATTTTCTTCCATGTATAATAATGAATGAGCAAGTTATTTAAAAAATAAATGTAGTTAAGTTTGTTGTGCCATTTGTGAAGAAGATGTTTCATAATATAAATGGTTTATCCAGGCATTATACAATGTTTAAGCTCCTAAAGTATTAATAACCACAATTTCCATACCTGCAACGGAAAAAAAAAATTACAAAATATAATAATTACTTAGTGTGGATAATTTCATAAATATGAAGGAACAACTTTGCTAAGTGAATAAGCTTGAACCACATGATGGCTTTATATACAACTGAATTGGTCCTTCAAAATAACCAAAGCATCTACATGTCATTTCAGTATTCACAATTGTGAAAGGCAGAGCCATGCTATCAATTCTGTATAAATACAGATTTTGCACTGACAGTTCAGAAACACATACTAACATTCATCTTATAAAAGAAGAGAACACGTAAAAATGTTTTTAGCCATTAAGTGTAAGAGGACTTTTAAGCATTACAAATTTTGACAATTTTGTAGCCTGCCTGTTTCACTCTAATGTAGAGAACCAGATATACAAATATATCAATTACTTTTCCTTTATACAGCCTTGGCATGGCACCAGTCAGTTATACAATCATGTTTTTTCATCTATATAAAGAGAGAGTCTGCACGGACATCAATTAATTTCTGTGAAACTAATGGTTTAAAACCTACAACAAAAAACTTCATCACCATAAATATCTTACATGGATAACAACAGTTTACCACAAAATATCAGATTAAATATGATTAACTTTCAATGCCATACTGAATGCAAACAATGTGTCAGACAATTAAGCAAAATACACGTATGACATAAATAAGAACTATTGAACAATTCATCACTCTGTCCCACTCGCAATGGAGTGTGTATTTAATAATGAGAAGTTTATCACTGAGAACAACTTTTACAAAAACTTGAGTAAAAATTACAATATGTCAATAAAACAACTGTACGAAAAGTAATTTTTACAACATTTAAAAACATTCACTTTAAAACACATGACCTGTTCAGAGCACTCATCAGCAAACCAATGTAAATGAATGCTGAAAATATGTTAAGATGCATAATATACAGTTTAATACCTTGAGATATGGAGTTCATTTTATAAAAAAATGAATTACAAATGAGCTGTTAGGTTCCATAAAATCACTGAAACTAATTCAAGAAGCATTAAGAAATATTCCCAACTGTGTATACTTGGTATTATTCTATCCATTCTGTGACAATGATCCCCCATCCACCCTCATACTGAGATACCATGTTCTCAAGATTGGGCATGTGTTCAAGAAACATCACTTCATGTGGTCCCTGTTTAATGATAAGACTTTGAGAGTTTAATCATGGCTGGTGCAAAGTGCAGCAATTATGACAGTGAAACAGCTGCAGTGAAGCTTCGCAGGCACCTTGATGTGACAATTTTTTGGTTCATGCTCAGGCTGTGAGCCATACATTGGTTGCTAAACTCACCCATAGAGTGCCAGTTTACTGTGGTGTTCAGAGAAGAGCTCTCCCTGACTGGCTGATGATGGTTGGAAACTTCACCTCCAATGGATTCACATCCATGTTGGAATAATCAATCAACAAGAATGCTGACCCACTGACAAAGACTGGAATTAACCAGCCACAACCAAAGTCAACATAAAACTACCACAAAAATAGCAATGACACCATGGTGAAGAACAGCCTACAAGTCCACAAAAAGCAAGTATGCGCAGTCAAATCAAGGGACACCTTACCATGTCACCCAACCTGATAAGATAAGTTGTTGTGACCAATTTTAAGCTAGCCACAGGCCATATTACCTCAAAGCACATTCACAGGATTGGTGCCAGAAGAGACCAGCACTCTTGATATAAGAATGGCAGGATGGATTCAAAGTGTCTTCACATGTGTGCAACCCTCACACTCACCACAGTGTTCCAAACCTGGAAAAGCATCAGCAGCAAGCAACCACTTCTGTGCAGCAAGGTGTACGATAGCAGAATTGTCAGAGGAGAGCACTATGATGATGATGATGATGATGATGATGATGATGATGTCTGCCCTGCAGTCAGGCACATTGCATTCAATGGATTCATACTACACCCCAAGAATCTATGACTGTGAATGGTAAAAGACTACTTTTGTGTTTGTCAATGCAATGAGTTGTGGGAGGAACAAGCAACCAATTGAAGATCTTACAAAATTATGAATGTCTAGACCAGAGTGCAAGATTTTCATACCTTAATTTTGTAAGAAGTTCTGAAAAGGGCAAGGGACAGCAGTTATTCACTACAGAAGTGGATGATATGTATACACAGCTGTAGAAACTTCTCAAATGTCTCTTTTATCAAGCAACCTACATGTAACAGATTAATTAAAAGTCTGACAATTTTATATCTGAACATTATTTACAAATTGGAATATTTACAATATCTGCATGTGTTAGAAGCACCACATTGGCATTAGCATTCAAACTTCTGAATAAACATCTACACAACTTGCATTGACAAGTATGGACAATTCTCTTTCAATACAAGTTAATTCTTGTTTGAACCCACTTGATGTATTTCCCTCTTTTCTTGAGCAGAATTTTTCCCTGTATCTGAATGAGCACTGCTTACCTGATCAACAGCCCTGGGCTTAACATTTTTTTCAGAAATAGTTGATTGGCTGTTTTTACCTTCTGCTTTGTTATGCAAAAAATCGCTACTCTCCTTTCGGTGCACTTTTGCATCAGACTTGGTGCTTGGCATGGATTTCCCTTCTGCAGCTTTACTTGGTTTACAATCACTAGTTTTTCCTTTCTGTGTCTGTACATCGCACTTACTCTCAATTCTGCTCTTTCTCAAGCTACCTTCTGTGTTTTTAACTGAACTAAAGTTAATATTGTTGCTTTCTTGGCCTTTTACTACCACTGTGTCAGTATTTAATGGTGCTTCTTGAACAAGAGGTATCGTTGGTATGGTTTCCTCCTTTGAACCTGTAGGAGAGTCTTTTTCCTCAGCAATGCGAGGAAGATGTTGAGAGGTCCTATCACATGGCACTACCACACTAACGTTCACTGATGATAAAGGTACAGGGTTTCTGTGTTCTAATTTAATAAATTCACTGTTATTTGTATGTTGGTCTCCATCTGGTGAACTTTGAAACATAGATACAGAATGAGGCTCTGCAATTGCTTTCTTATCCCTACATTCTGAACGCTGATGGATATCCACAAAGGTGGACTTTTCCACAGGCACATCCCGGGTAGGTCGAGCCAAAAGAGGATGTTCAGGTGGTTTTGAAGTAACCACCTGAGTACTTGGACTGCCATATTCAACCACTGCAGGCCTTGAGGGTAATGGAGGAGACTGGGATGTAATTGTGACCCTGGGTGCAGTTGAAATGGTCACTTTAAGAGCAGGACTGCACAATGGGGAAATAGAAGATGGTGTTGGTTTACTTTTGCTCTCAGCACTGCGAGGATGGAGTCGGTCAGGGGACAGAGCGCGTCGCAGTAGTGGTGAACCTGGCTCAGCACTTTTGGGTCTCCCAAAACCCTTTTTGTTTCCAGAGCCTGGTGTTGATAATGATGTACCTGGACTATATGACTGAGTGGTATTAGAGCTACCAGGATGGTGACCAGCTGGGAATGCCAATGGACTGGGGGATCGTGTTGGAGATGACGATGATGGAAGTGGTGATGGAGAAGGAGTTCTTGCTAATGGTGACAATGGTATATGTCCCACAGACTTCCGGCGGTTTGGGGAGTGAATGTTTTTGGCTGCTGTGTGAAGTTTATGTTTGAGACCATGTAATGTGGAAGGTCTCTGATAATGTACTGTTGTACCAGCTGGCACTCCTGCTGGACTGTTGGGTGCTGAGGAGCTAGGGGAGCTGGACTGGGAGGAGTTGGCTGGAGAGTGAGACGATTCTGGGGAGGAAAATGTAATACGGTTTGTTGGAGGTGATCTTAATGATTTATTGTGTGTTGGAGATGCAGGAAGATCCTGAGACGACAGTGTTCTTGGTAGGGTCTGAAAACTTCTTGTAGGAGTCACTAGTGGGGGAGAAGATGTGTTGGCTGCAATCTGAAATAAATTAGAAGTACACACATTAAAAAACACACGCAACTGATTGTGTGTAATCTCGAAATACTGGGGGTCATCATTATCAAATGATGACATGGAACCAGAAAAACACCACTTTAAAGCAAATCTCCTTTAAGCAGTGAACTGCCACCCGAATGAAAGACTGTAATTATAGGTTAAGCAGCATAGGATTGGTGCGTACAGTAATTTTTATTTGTCAACATTAATTAATAGCAGTCCCATTACAGGCCTGGACAGGCCCAGAGGGTTCCAGGAAGTTAAGGCTCCCAGATTTCATAACAATGGCACAGGATGGTGGTAGGTTGTCAGCCTTACGCACCGGCTGCCTTTACCCCCAGGAAATATTCCTGGTACTCATTTCAGTTAGAGGCTGAGTTGACCCCAGGACCATAGTGCGATCGGAAGGATTTTATGTCAATGAAAAATCCACTGACACTAGCTGGGATCGAACCAGCGACCTTCCGATTTGTAGCACAGCACCTTAACCACTGTGCTACCGCGGAACATTAATTAAATGTGTTGGTAAAAAAAGTGTCATCGTTCAGGTCTGCCAGTTTCAACGCACTCTAGGGCTGAATCTTTGAAATGACTAACAACATAGTTTCTGGTTGTTTTCCCATGTTCTAGCCATTAGTGCGTGAAACACATGGTAGCTGTTTCTGAACATCAGTGTGTCAGATAGTGAGGTATGATTGCAACATAAATGTTGAATACTGTAAACCCTTAATTTAAAAATTAAAAACAATGATTTGTCAAAAATGTACTGCTAAGTGGCAATGTTTCAACAATTAACCAGAATTTATGAGTGATCACTGACATTCCAGCAGTAACGCAACCTTATGAACAGCCAATATAAAATTGATCTATGATAGATTACCACACAGAACATGACTAACCTTGCACAGTATAATATTTATTTATTTTATGCATGCTGTGCACAATGGTTGTTGGTGAAAATATTGTTGTTGTTACTGTTGTTGTTGTTTGTTGTTGTTGTTGTTGCTGTTGTTGTTGTTGCTGCTGTTGTCATGACAAATGTTGCTGTCAGAATCATCATCATCATCATCATCATCATCATCATGACCACCACCACCATCTCAATCATATCTGACATTACTGCCCAATCATTTATGGCTGTGAAATCTTGCTATGTTTTCTTCAGGGATGCAATGACTTCCAGTGCCTTCTTTTGTTTTATCTCTCTGGTAACTGATGACCATTTTTACATTCTTCCAGCAAGCCCTCCAGTCCTTTTTTGTTAATGGCATTGAAATTCTGCTACACTGTGCCCACAAAATGCTCTTCAGGTTGACTATTTCCCCTTTATTAATATTTCTTGTTATCTTTTCCAGTGTTGCACATTTTCGTTCCACAATACGAGATTTCTGTGCTGCAGCACAGTTGTTGATATCTTCTGCATGTTTATTGCCATTAATTTAAAAGTAGCCCTGTAAATGTAGTGTACTGATTCTATACTTTACACACTGTTGTACCTGTTCTTCAACACTTTCACCAAAGATTTTTATAGAATACTTGAACAACCTCTAACTTCAGTAATATGCCTTGAAATAAGCAGTTGGCATATCAATAACAAAATAAGAAGTATAAAATAATGTGCATAATTATTGCAGCAGTCATAAAATTTCTTTGCTTACTTGGCCACAGTAGATACATAATATTCACTCCATTCATAAACATGTTTAACTTTGTACACAATCATAAGGCGAGTCCACATTTTTTAGATGACAAATTAGTACAATCTTCATCTTATATTCATGTACGTACAGCAACTGTGTCATGCATTATTAACTGTCATTACTAAGAAACAGAGTCTTGGTTAGGTAAAAATATGTCACTCTCTTATGCCAGGTATGAGTGACCCAGTGAGTCAAGACAGGTATAAGATCCATAAAACAAAATTAATTTTCCTCCACAGAATGCACTACATTAGTTATGGACACAAAATATTTACTTTCTTATGTTTTTAAATATTTGTCACTTGAAGATAATACCGTTATTTCTAAACAGAATCCAGGAATGTAATAAAACATATTATATGAAAACTCAAAAAAATATTTTCTAACAGGGACCAAAAAAAAAAAACTAAAAATAAATCAGACCAGAGAAAACAGTCTGTCAGCTGCCAATACTTGATGAATGAGAATAAAACAGTTATCAAGTGACAGGCATAAATACTGTGTTGTAGTTGTCATTCAATCAGCTTGACAAAGTTTAACACACACTTTAGAAGGTTACACAGAGATATATAAATTAATCACTAGACAACGTAATGATTAACATTATCAACCACCAATGAAAAACTTAATGCCAGTATATAAAATCAGTCCCATTAAAGGCCCAAGGTGCCCAGAGGGTTCCAGGAAGTTAAGGTTCCCAGATTATGTGACAATGGCCCAGGATGGTGGTAAGGTTGTCAGCCTTATGCACTGACTGCTTTTACCCCCAGGAAATAATCCTGGTACTCATTTCTGTTAGAGGCTGAGTCGACCCCAGGGCCATAGTGCAATCAGAAGGATTATATCAATGAAAAATTCCAATGACACCATCTGGAATCAAACCAGCGGCCTTCCGATTTGTAGCACAGCACCTTAACCACTGTGATACTGCGTTCCCTATTGCCAGTATATGAAAAAATAAAAACAAAATGCCTCAATTCTTTCATTTAGATTCACTTTTCTTTGTAATAAATCATTACCAAGAGAAAAGCTGTGGCTTGACAATATCTGCAGAGCAGAACTCAGATATCACAATAAATACTGATTAAATATCAAGAAGATGTGCAAGTGTAGTTACAGAAGGGATATGGATGATGTTCCTAAAAAGTAGGAGCTCTGTAAAACCTAATACACAGAATAATTTGATGCATTACCATTCAAGATGTATGGAAGAAAACCAGTAAGCATTAAAAAATATATAAATAATAAATAGAAAAAAATATGACACTGCATGCATACCATGAACTGGGGCACTAAATCAGCTGGAACAACAGGAGCTGAAAGTGGGCATGTAATTTTCAGAGGCTGCAATGAAAAAAAAAAAAACATGAAAATAAACATATAATCAGACCACTTAAAGAGAAGCATGAGAAACTGCAAAACAAAACTTACAAGTAACTGTAAAGCAGTAAGTGATAACCTGGTGTGTGAATTTATTCTTTTTCACTAGTAACACCTAGGTCTCAAGGCTTTATTGGTCATATCCAAAGAATATGGACATTCTTAGAAACACATGACCTCCCATAGAAATTGTAACTTTTAATTTTCTCTTTGGTTCAATGACATACGACATAATGCTTGTTCACAAGGCCTCTGCTCGAGCAATCTGGATTACAGAGGACTTCTGGCAAGAAAATTTGTTTCTAAGGTTTACTACTTTTCATTTTACACTCTCCACAGTTGTTACTGAACTGCGTAGGTTATTCGGAAAGTACCATCTGCGCCTATATCTGACGCATCCTCGAGACTGTCAATTTGCGCATGTGCAGTGACTTCCCCTATCAATTGAGAAGCCACAGACGCCATTTAGTGAAATTCGTGTTATGTTTATGTTTGTTCCTGTGCGTTAAACATGTTTAAGACAATTGAAGGGACCGCCGACTGTGAAATACGGTCTGTAATTCGTTTTTTGAATGCTGGGAATGTGCTACCAAGTGAGATTCATCACCAGATCTGTCAAGTGTATGGTGACAATGTGAGGAGTGATGGCATGGTTAGGAAATGGGTTCAGATGTTCAATGAAGGATGAGAGAATGTGTACGATGAGGCGCAAAGTGGGTGTCCATCTTTGGTGAATGATGATTTGGTGCATAAGGTCAACAAAAGAGTGCATGACGACAGACTTTTCACAACTTCTGATCTGTCCCTGCACTTCCCTCAGATTTCAAGGACTCTATCTATGACATTGTCAGTAGTCATTTGGGTTATCGGTGGCCACATTCTGTAAGGAAGGTATACAAAAACTTGTGCCCCACTATGATAGGTGCCTCAATAATGGTGGCGAATATGTGGAAAAATAGTTTGCAGAATGTAGAATCCGATAACAATAAAATGTTATATGAAACCTTACTCTATTTTTTTACAGCGAAACGGTACTTACTTTCCGAATAAGCCTTGTACATACAGTATGTACTTAAGCATAGCCAATCCAAATATGTATGTTCAAAATCTGTGACGATTTCATAACATTTCACCTGTCAAATTATATTCCGGGTTGCAAAGAAGTTTAAATTCATATATATATATATATACACACACATGTGTGTGTGTGTGTGTGTGTGTGTGAAAACAGTGTAACTTTATTACCAAGTCTCCTAGAAAATTTTAAAAATGATCACAATATGTTATATGCTTGTGTTCCACAAAATACCATATATACCCAAATGTACAGCTACAATTTCTTCCCAATTTATCACCTGAAAAATGGGAGGTTATCTCATAAACAAGCACAACATTCTACAAGTTCTGTATAGGTATTTTCCTAAAAACTAGTATATGCAGGATCATCATATATTTTGGTAAATATGGTATGCACATTATGTTCTGTAATTTCAAGCCCTAGTTTTTGGTTGTCTGATTGGTGTGTTGGTATCCACCATGCAAGGTTCTGAATTCCAAGTGGTGACCTCATGATGTTACAGTGGTGGTATAATAGGGTTTCTTCAACAATACCAGCAACAGCATCACTTTCAGCTTTCTAGGAAGTTAATAGATCAATAACTATCTTCCAATTTTCTTAGTAATTCTTTATGATACTACTTCCTTTTTCATCCCTAAACTTTGTGTTACTGTTTGTTCAAGTATCTTCTCTCTTTCTCTCTTTTTTTTTAATTCTACCTCTATGTTGTTATTTTGCCAAATTTGTGGCCATTTATTTGCTTCTCTCTCAAACAATCATGTTAATTTTGACATTGTAACAGCTGTACTCTGAAATATATTTTTACCTTTTAATTGATATACATTTTGGGGGCATATGAATGTGTGAAATAACAGAATCATAAATGTCTGGTTCAGTTTTGAGTTCATGGTAAAATACTCTACCAAAGACCATGTAAGATACTTTTTAGAACATACTACATAATCAGTGATCAACCTCTTGCAAGTCAGAAGTGTTTACTGTTTTAATAATTTGTACAGAAGACAGAATTGGGCCTGACAATGACTACTTAATTGGTCTAAATATGTCACATGTGTTGTAATTAATAAACATATTCTTTGCAAGAATTCATTTCAATACACTATCCAGGAGTGTGTGACCGATAAAGAATAAACTTATAGTACAATACAGTCATGATCTCATAGCCTAGACGCCAGATGATGGCCACAACAATATTGCACATTATCATATTTCTGGGAATGATGTACTTACTTGTTGCATCTCCACACTGGCTCGCTTATTGCTAATCCGACGAAACAGTGAAGATTTTCGTCTCTTGTCATTATGTTCTCGTTTCTGTCGTCGCTTATGCATGCTCCTTTTTGCTAGTTTGCTCTGCCACAGCTCCCGCTTACGGCCACCTGTCCTGATGGAAGTGTTTTCAAGTGCAGTGGAACGAAGAGTTACATGATCTCCTCCGGATAATAACAGCTGCAGAACTTGAGTGTGGTACAGGCCTTGTACAGCTTCACCATTGATATGTGTGATGAGATCCCCTGGTCGCACACCAGACTCAAATGCCGGACTTCCATCATCCACCGCCTGCAATATAGAAGTAAACCTAAAATATTACTAGAAGGTTTTTGCATATTTACAACCTGTTAAGGACCTGGAAAAATGACATATTCTTATGCCACAACTGACATAACTCAGGAAACCTAAGAAATATATTTCACCATAAATTAACAAACTACAGACCTAACAGTTTACACAACCACTTCCAGTTATCACACAACAATCAAAGAAGAAAGGATACAAGAAAGAATAAAGATCAGAATTTATTGAATTTCACTCATCCACATTTAACTGTGTGAGCCATGCTAATTCCTATCAATTAATTAAATAATTATTATAAAGACAAATTACACTTGTGTAAAGTTCATGGTCCTACACATGCTTGTATTAGTAACTTCCTTTCTTTGCTCAATCACTGCTGTTGAAAATTTTGTGTTTCTAATACACATGCCTCAGAGTAAACCTAATCACTACTAGCGGTAACAGTATCTATCAGTTACCACACAACATGACAGTACCCACCATAACCAGATGGTGCATAGTATAGAAGTCAGTATCACCATAATAAACTCGAATAGTGTGAACGGTAAAGCCAAATCCACGTGGTCCTCGTCGAATGATAATAGGAGGCTTAAGGCTTGAGACAAGAGGAGACAACTCCCGACAGGGTGAAGTATCCCGAGAGCTTGCAGTACTTGATCCTCCAGGCGACTGTACTGGCTGGGGAGGAGAGTCATCTGAAATTACAGCCCAGTATTCATAAGCCTGATTATTGAAGTTTAAAATTCAGTACCTTTATAATGTTACAATCCTACATTTGTACATCACTAGAATTCACACACTGTGCATATGTTCATAGAGTTTATGTTTGTGTGCCTTCCACTGCAATAAAATTAGTCAGAATGTCATGATGACTGATGCATGAGCAGCATATATGACTTAGGCATATTTAGTTAAGTTCCAGGTTCATTAAGTGTCATAACTCATGCTTCAGATGTAGAAGATCCAATTCTCAAAACAAAACAGAACACTGTCTGTTACTAAAACACATACAGAGAAACATCATGTAACACAGAATAATAAACATGTAATAAAGGACAGAATACACAGAAGATGGTATCTTGCATATCTAATGCAAGGCAATAACCAACACAAGTAAAATGAAGGAAAACCTTAATACATCAAATTCCATTAACCCTTTAAATGCCAAATGAAATACCATCTGCCCTTTGCTGGCATTATTACGAGCTCACCATATTCTCCACATTAGCAGGATAAGGGTTAACCACGGTTTTTTATTTTATTGTATGCCAAAAATTCACCAGTTGGTAGTGTCCATCAGACAATCCAGTTCACCATTAAGATAAAAAGAAATAGAACCAATAATTTACAGGAGACCTGCTTGCTGACTGGGTCATGATACACTTTATATACTGAAAACCAAATTACACCATCCTCTACCACTGCCATCCATCCAAGAAAGAAGCCACATTTATGCACTATCAGGAAGGGTTCACTGTGACCGGGATAATCTCTATGAAGAGTAAGAATTTCTCAATGTTCCATTCAGACAGAGGATCAACAATAACTGGCAGATTCACCAGGCCTGTCTTCCTTGGATGGTCATTCTACCCTGTGAAAATCTGTCTCTGGTCACTTTTCTAACCTGTCAGTGTGGCCTGTAACTGTGTCACCAGTCGGCTGTCTATGCAGTTCAAGTCACATGAACCCCCATCAAAAAATTTCATCTTTTTCATTCACAGAACGATGAAATAGGATCCCAAACACCAGAAATGTGCAGTACCCCTGGCAAGTGTGAACTGGTCATTCAAGTGAGACCACAGTCAAGAAGCAGTACTGGCATATCCATCTCCATCACCAGTATTAAATCACCCACGGCAAAGCACAGCATTAACCTGGGAACTCACCACTATCCACTCTACCGGATGCAGGTACTTGGACACCTTCTGGAAGGCTGAATGGTTACTGATCCATCCCAACATGAACAGGGAGGAAAACTGTTCTTTTCAGAGGCAGCCACACCTTATTCAGGCCTCCACATCCACCCCCCAACCCCTTCACACACAAGTGCACAAACATGTGCATGCATGCAAAAATACATGTTCTCTATCTCCATCTGCATAATTACATTTTCCCCACTATTCTTTCCCCCTTTCTTTCCACTTTTTTTTTTTTTTTTAAAAAAAACCTGTTCAATTGCACTTTGCAAGAGTACAATTTTCTTAGTTTGTTCCACTCTCCAACCCCTCCTGTATTATATGGTTTAATTTCTTTTCTTAATTTTTCAGTTCTTGTAAATAGCCCTAATACATTTTTATCTTAACCCTTTCATAATCCAATGCTTCTTCACTCAGTCCACTTCTTCTGCAAACAGTCCACTTCTTCTGCACACAGTCCCCATTACCAGTGCATTCTTTGTTACAGCACCTTCCTCTGGAGTGGTTTTCTCACCTGTCATTCCCCCACTATTTCACCCAACAACTCCTCAATGGTTTTGAACCTGACAGTTCTTTGAAGGCTGCAGTAATTCACGACTACTTTCTCCTTATCCCCACAGCCTTGCCTTGCAGTTCCTTTCTGTAGTATTTTATTATATTCTGCTTTATTTTAACCCTTTAAAGGCAGAAGTATCTGTTTTATATAAGGACCAAGGACCTGGTGCATACTGCACAGTAAATACCCACCACTTCAACATTACTTTTATCCGTTTATTATTTCTGTTCATTTTTTCTCACCCACTTACCTTATTCCACTTTAAGAAACATGACAGGTAATGGACGCATAATATAACATAACAACATTGAGGCACATTCGTACAACCATTGTTGCAGTGGAAAATCAATAAGTATTACATATTATGAGTGTGTATTCGTAGCCTTAAGTATCCAGCATGAAAAGCACATGCACCATATTTTCATCTGTGGCTTGTCAAGTTCTAAAATATGTTTCCACATTGCATTATAAACATCATGAATTTTGAGGGGGGGGGGGGTTTGTTATTGAACTTACGTGTATTTTCATTTTTTCTACAAGTTTTGTCTGCAATGTTTCTCATTCTAAGAAAAACTGGGCAAGATATGATAAAAAATGTACATCGGTCTTCACATAATGTACTCTTTATTATTGTCCAATTTTAAAGAAACTTGAATTTTCTCAACAGACTTTCAAAAAATTCTCAAATATCAATTTCATGAAAATCCATCCAGTGGGAGCTGAGTTATTCCATGCAGGCAGGCAGACAGACAGACAGACAGACAGACATGACAAAGCTAACAGTCACTTTGTATAAATGTATGCACTTCTTGACATTGTGTCCATTATTTTTGTGTGATTTCAACCAAAAAGGTTGTTAAAGATGTCTAATACTAATTTCCATGCATATGTGGCTGGCACATTCAAACTGTTCCATGTAGACAGAGGGCAATGGTGAAGCTAACAAGAGTTTTCCACAGTTTCTCGACCAATATACCGAAAAGCATTAAAATTGAATAGTTAATACTAGAAAAAAGTCAAAATTTCATGCACAATTAACATCAGAGTAGAATTTCTCTTGTATATTAGTTAACACACTACTTCCAGAGCAGTCCCCATTAAAACGTGCTTGTCAGTACGTAAAAGTTATTGCTGGTACAATTTTAAAGATATCACACCTGAAGGAATCATCAGGGAGAGACCTGATGCAGATGCACTTTTGATGACAGCTCTAGACCGATGCTTGCATGGCAAAGACATCCTCTGTGTACTTGAAGCCTCTGCACCACGATTTCTTTCTTCTACTGAGACAAGTTCCTGAAGGTGCTCCAAATCCATGCTATACACACATAAAACACTCAAATTCAAACACGACAGTTATCCATAAAATTAGCACATTTTGCTATAATTTCTTTCCTGAAGGTACAGCTATCACTGATACGATCTGCCAATGACACCCAACTACAGTGTCACACATGCAAAATGTGGAGAATTATATAGTTCCCACTTTACATTACTCGTGATTTAATTACAACCACAATATCCACTTTGCTGGTATAACTGTGTGCAAATTTAATATAAATTGTAAACTGAAAATAATCAAAGGGTGTTTGCAATGAAACTTTAACATACTGATGAATAAAATAAACTGGAATGTTTAAAAAATTCTGCATGCTTGTTTGCGTGTTTCCTTACCAAACAGAATCACAAAATTTAATTCACTAGTTTATAAACCCAGACTAATGTGCTTCAATCAAGAAATTGAAACACATTGGTAATGTCTAAAACATATCACTATATTTTGGAAAGTTTATAGAAGACTGCTTTTCAGTACACACCCAAACCATTGGTGGTGACAAAAAGACCATATTCACTCCTTTGAAAATGTAATACATAAATAATGTACAATTACAAGCATCAAAATCACAAAAGCCTGCCACTGGCCCCTATCTTCTGTCAGATCTGACTGGTATCTAACTTATGACTCATTTTCCTACAATTTTTATATTATCCTCCCCATTTATACATAGACTTTCCAAGTGAAATATTCCCATGTAAAAGTTTATGTACATTCTGTCATCGTTTTTAATATCTGCTAAACATAAAGAATATGCTGATATGCTGACAAGAATGTAAATTGATCAGCTTCAATAATTTCATCAACACACAATATTGTAAGCGTTCAGTAAGTTTCGCATATGGTAAAATTACAACCCCTTGTTCCACCTCCTTATTATATACACCTATGACAGTAAAATTTCTTCTGTTGCTTTTGAGAGGCCTAACTGTGTTTGACTGTGGATTTGAAAATGTCACTTTTTTTCCCTCCTTAAATCATTTCTGTCAGAATCTGATTTATACAGTTTCAATACATAAGCTATATTTCACTTTCCTCAAAGAAGCAAGATTCAGTATGAATGGACAAGTATACTGCCAAACATCTGCCAGTGTTCCAGACTTGCATGTTATATGCATTTTCTGTCAGCACAACTGAAGACACTGGCCTGCAGTAACGGATTACAGTTCTGCAACAATCTCTACTACTGTAGAGCTCAAAGACAATTAATAAGCACACGAATGCTGAAACATGGTTTAAAATTAGGCCATGTAAGGAAAGCAACATGACATTTGAAAATTAACACACCTGGAACGATTATCCTCGATGGAAATCGAAAACCGTGGTAGAGAATCTTTGCTGTGAAGGCGCCGCTTCCTCTGAATTTGAGGCGAAACATCATCACTTTCTGTCTGTGAAGATTCTGGTGTAGTTGGATTTGCTATTTTCTTCTGATGTGCGTGGTCTGTAAAATCGACCAATTCCCGCACACTGTCTGTTTCAGGTGTATCAACAGTGCTACCCAAATTTGATGGGGAAGATTCAGAATGATCAGACTGGCCAGAGTCGCCACGTGAAAATGACTTCCTTGCTGTGCTATCCTCTAATTCTTCATATATTCCAAGTCGTGTCTGTACTTTACGATACTGTGGTGAGCATGATGAGAAGGAGCCAAACAATGGAGATTCATCTGTATCATCTGTATCTTCTCCAATGTCATGACTGTACCTGTCCATTCGAGCTGGAAAAAAGTGTAGTACAGTAGTAGTGGTACACATTTATCATGATATTACATGGAAATTTGGGAAAATATTTTATTTAAAAGGAAGACATGAAAAAATATATGAGATAATCACGTGATTTTGAAGCAGAATATCTGTGGAGTAAAGCAATAAGAAATGTCCCTATTAATGGCAAGGTGTACTCCACCCCAGTACATTTGTACACTTTAACACATACTGTGCAAATAAATAAATAAATAAATAAATAAATAAAAATAAAAAAAATACTACTACTAACTGTCAAAATAACTTGTGTCCTCTTCATGGGCAATCTGAGGTACGAATTCTGCTTTTTGTCTTAAAAGTGAATTCCAGTCTACTCCAAAGAAATATGGATGTTCTTTCACTTCTTGAGGTCCTCCAGTTCCCAAGCGATCTCTAGCATTTTGCTGTAATAATGCTGTAATTATATCCTTTGCCTCAGGTTGAACAGGCCAGTCATCTTCATCAGGCCATTCAATATCATCTGGGGATAAAATAAAGTGTTACTTACTGAATGCTGTTCAAAGAAAGGCCTAAAAATTTTCAACACAGACTTACTCAAATTATTAGGCATAGCAGTATGCACTTCATACCATTGACAGTGTGAGCAAATAATTCTTCTGGCGTTTCTCCAAAAAATGGCACACATCCAATTAAAAATTCATAGAGTATTACACCCATTGACCACCAATCCACTGGTTTACCATATCCCTGCCTGTAAAGACACAAATACACATACATAAAAAAGTGAATATTGCTCTGAAATTTCAATGCACCAATTGTCATCTTGAGATTTAGTAGAAATCAATATACACTATATCACTGCAGTGTAAAAAATTTTCTTTTATGCTGATATGTGATGAATGAGGTTGTATGAGCTTACGATCATTCAATGTTTGACTTTGTTGTGAAGGTTACATGATTCAGGATGTCAGTTACTGTCCAATATATGTGAGGTTTCCATAGCAATGAATTAAAGATTCTGGTCTTCTTGGTTGTTATGTTGATCAGTAGTGTTATTCACTCCAATGTTGTGAAGGAATGTACTGCCCCCACCTTCACGGGTCAAAATATCTGCAAAGTATCCCAGACATATAAGAAAAGGGGGGAATATGTTCGTCCACCAGTGAGCCGGTTGGTTGAGGCAGGAAAGATAAACAAGTCAACGGCGGAGAGGCAGTGCCTGGCACGATTGTGTGGGCCCTGAAAAGGGCCATAATTCAATGTGCAGTTTGGTACTTCAGCAGCTACCACTGGGGAACAGATGGACCTGTAAGGGTCTTGGAAAGGACCTGGACTAGAACTGGGCAAAAGAAAGATATTTTCTCAGAAGGAAAGCAAGATAATGAGGGCTCCAGGAGTTGCTGGTCAAGCAAAGGGTAGTGGGAAGGTGGAGATGATCAGGGATGTTGGGATATGTGTCCACTAGGGGTACCTACCTCAATATTACTTCTGGTGCTATATATTCTGGTGTGCCAAACACTTGTTTGTCAGAAAACTGTCTTGTTTCCCTGTCTATATAACCTTCATACAAGTTGGTAGCCACTGAAATTAAGACACAAAAATTAAATACATGATCACTCATACACAATGGCCACAGAGAACATCAATCTGCATTTATCTCATGATCACAACCATACACTTACTTACTCACTTATTTATTTGCTTACTGACTTACTTACTCCATGGACCAGAGTCATGCTTGAGAAGCTAACAGGTTTTCAGCTATTCAAGAAAGTCCCCGCATTGTATGGAACCCGAAGGTTCATTACCGTGGTCACAAGTACCCGCCACCTGTCCCTAACCTAAGCCAGCTCGATCCAGTCCACATCCCCACATCCCACTTCCTGAAGATCCATCTTCCCCAAACATATGCACAACCAAAAATATACTGCACAGATTATACAACACTCAGTGTGAGGGGCTAAAAAGAGCAACTATTTATCATGGATGACGGATTTCCAAATCAGCATTCAAACGTTCAGTTTCATAGTTCTGGCAGTCTCAAATTGTCACTTTTTGAAAAAGGAAAAACCAAATCACATCACACATTAATGGCAACATAATCAGTAAATTATACCAGTAAACTGTTTTCAAATTTTGTTCCTTGACATTATCTTCTGGATGGCTTGTAGGTGTTCAGTATAAACAACACACCAAGAACAAATGAGTCTTCCATGCTATCAGAGTCCAAAGGCACAATAAAGATTCTAAAGATAATGATACACCTTTCTCTGGGAACAAAACATTTGTCTGGCTACCAAGGTAATAAAAAACTGATCCTACCCACTTTAATGTTTTCTATAATGACACTCAAAATTTTGTAACCAGTTTCAATGACATGTGCCACATCAAAATACATTTAAACATTCTCCTTACAAAACTTGTACAATACAATATTGTTTATCAATAATGGAAGGTACACAACCAACACAAACCCTAACATGTCTCCAAGAGTCCCTAGTGGAATGACAAATTTCTTTTGCCCCATACTATTCTCCTCTAAATATGCTATCCTTGATCAAGTCTTGAATGAACATTGTGACTGAGCGGTTAGAACTCCTGCTTCTCATTCAGGAGATGCCACGCCCTAATCTTCACCCATGAGATTTGCTGCCATGACTACAAACTATTATGGTTATATTTCAACCCCATCTAACAAACACCACACCAGTACTTCAAATTAGGCCAATCCACTTTCTTCCCACATATTTTTCCAATTCTTTATTTGCTAACCATCATATCATTCAATGCTATAGTCTAAGCTCCTGAAAGCATACCATAATTGAGTGAATAAATAAATAAAATTAATTAATTAATAAATAAACTGAATCATCCTTCCCTCAACAATCACGCAAGCACTAAAACTTTTGAACCCAAAAATATGAATGTTTCAATTTCACACTTAGTAACTTGCAGTTATGTCCCATAATCTAGTCTGGGCTACAGCCATTGCTTCCCTCAAGAACACAGCTGGTTATATACCACTGCTTCTCTTTTTGTACCCCTAACACCCTGACAGCAGAATAAAAGGATATTCAAATGTACAAAGTGGTCCATCAACCTTCTGTTACATCCACTGCAGTAGAATGTATTACCACAGAATACCTCCTGCTAATGTATGAAGGGAATTTACATCAGATAGCATGAGGGCATAAACACACACAGAAAAAAGTCTCCACTTCTTAGTTCTCATACAGTGGTCATCCACAGTTCCTACACACTACTTGGGAAAAGAAGGGATTTTTACAAATGCACAAAAAGATCAAACTTTTAGTAATGTTAAGATGTATTAATGACAGACTTCAACCTGCACAAGTTTCTTACACATATGTGCATGCATATACACACACTTTCTGCCACAGAACTCAATTTCAGATACTTCCTGCACATGACGCAATAATATACATCTACCATCTACACTCATGTCCATACATACATATATATATATATATATATATTATACATACATACATACACGTATATATATACATACATACATACACACACACATACATACATGCATACATACCTACCTACCTACCCATTCCCTTGGAGGATTTTTGGTTTTATGTGATAGCTTTTCCCATATTTTAGTCATTGTAACTCTGCTCTACACAATATGAAATAAAATTCTGAGAAAGCACAATGGATAGTCCTCATAACCCACAAAGGACAAGACATTACAATATTCATTCATATAAAACATCACATATAAGATATTAATGAAAAGGATCTCTTTAATCTCTACTTTACAAGTAACAAAACTACTTACATGACATAAGGCCCATTTTGCTTAATCCAAAATCAGTAAGTTTGATGTGGCCCAAGGCAGTGATAAGCAAGCTGCAACATGAAAATAATGGAAGTTTTAGCCTGTCAATATGTTATTACATTATTTAACCCCTCAAACACGTATGGTATAATATACTCAAACCAAGAACAGGAGAGCAAGAAACACTGTCACCAAGTGGAGTAAGTGCCTAGTTGTGATGCCACATGTGACTGGTCTGTTCTACAAAGGTTAATTAGGTGTGTTAACATGCAGTTGAGTCAGTAACAGAAGGCCAAAAACAGTCTTAGCCCACCTGGTGGTACTAATCCAGTATTCTTTAACTGCCTAAAGTTACTAAAACTGTCAGCATAAACATTTTACCCATTATTGTTTAATCCTAGGACCTGTCAAACACAAATCAGGCGTGTTACAGATGTGTTAAACCTGCTGGCAGTTGTAAACTGTGACACAAGGTTCCTAGAAACATGTCTTCTGCTGCTTATTCTTTATCATCCCCCATGTGTTCTAGCACATTTCCATTTTACACAGGCACATGTATGGAAAGTCTGCAATAGCTTCTGTCTCCTCACAAACTTCCCCACTGATGTCTTACAAACACCTTCCTCCTGACATCTTCCAGTATCTGGCTGAACCACCCTGTTCTGGATTATCCCATACATCTCTTTTATATAATCTGCACTCTATTATCTTCACATATTCCCTGTTCCATCCATCCTTTTAATAGTATGCTCAAATCAAGACAGATGAGTTCGAAGGACATGAACCATGCACAATAGAGATGAGAAATGCAGAGTTTTCCTTCGAAAACCTGAAGGAAGGAGATACCTTTGAACATCTATGCAAAAGAAAAATATGGTAAGATATTAAAGAAGTAGGGTGGCAGAGTGTGGACAGACTTCATTTGGCTAAGGTCAGTAATCAGTTGTAAGGTCCTTAAATAAAGTAACAGTGTGTGGGTTCTACGAAACATATGGAACTACTGGCAGAGCTGTGTGACAATTAGCTTAGAGGTTTTCATGGCTTTCACAGTAGGTGTTGTTGAAATAATAGTTTTCTTCAATCTGACAATATGTAGGATCATAAATTGATACTGACATTTTAAGAAACTTGCTGCCTCCATCTGCAGTGTGACTGAATTTGGCTCAGGTGGAAACTTAAGTAATGAGGGTTGTCACCTTGTTCCTGTATAAGAATCAATCACAGTTCACATTCATAACCACATCAACTCATTCACTGATTAAATGCATTGTTCTGATGAAGCAACTTCATCCCAACTGTCTGATGCATAGATCAGAGGGTATGTGTATTTCTCAAGAGGTCAGGGCAGGTTTTCTGTATTGTTTTTTCTGACCTAACTCCATATATTCTGGATGAGGTTCATTCTGTTGTGCTTTCTTTTTTTATTCTAAATATATATTCAGTTTTGTACCTCATTTGATATGTGTAATTTTGTATTCTATTTCATAAAGGGGGCTCCAAATATTATACAAGCTTCAGGCCCCACAAAACCTGGATCTGCTCCTGGTTAATCGGTAAGCAGATCCTTCAATGCAGCAAGCTGTGCTCTGTGAACAGATTCTTCATGTCTTAAAATAACTATGTTTCCAACCAGCAAAGGTGGCAACAGCCTCAATGTCCCATGCACTGGACAAGATCCTCAACCCAGTCCCTCAGCACTATCCAACTTGCCTATCTATCTGAAATTTCTAGTCACACCATTACTGTGGACTCTTACCACCGTACTATCTATCTGCAGTGGTAGAATTTTACCTGTCCTTCTCAACAAGTCCAATGATGTGCTTGAAAAGTGAGACACACTATTGTGTTATGAAGGAATGAATTGAGCCTCCCCAGTCATATCATGGTTCATTCACCACTGACATAAACCAATGAAGGTTACAGTCTTCTGGGATATGACAACATATTGAACAAAATTTGTTAACAGTGTAGTCAAAAGACGAATATGTTGCTGGGGCAGCTGGTTGTACTATACAGAGAAACAGAAGATTAGGTGACTCATACAAGCCAATAAGAGGGGTTATGTTGTGGGGTGAGCAGTCAGCCCACCAGTGACAAGGTAAGCAAAATGAAGCAGCTGGAGGTATGAGGAAAACAAGCAACACAGGAGGAAGGACAGCTAATAATGGAAACATTTGTAAATATTTATAGTGAAGTCCCTGCCAACCCCTTTGTTTTTGCAGGATATATTCTACATGGTATGAATGTTCATCATAGGTTTCAGAGTACACTAGATATTCAGGTCACTGATACATTTATAACAGAGATAACTGTAGGTTTCTGGGCTAAAGATTCACAAGCAACTTAGTAAGGGTAAAAACACTATTTCCGAGACCAGAGGCACTAGCATAACTTGGCAATAAACTCTTGTGCTGGACACTTCAGAATTCATATTTCAGTCACAGGTATAGAAAGTACTGCCAAATTCACTCCTGACAAATCTATCATGTCACTGAATCTCTGCAGCATCTAATGCAGTGGCTGTGTTAGCTCAAAATCAGTAATGGTAACTGAACTGATGCAACAAGCACCCAACAAGTATACAGGTTTTTATTGGCTCTAGGTACAATGGCCAAGTCAACACCATGAGGATCACAGTTGATTACATTCAGTGCTAGTGGAAGAGTAAAGAGAGCAAGAAGTTTGATATCAGGCACCCAGGTACAATGCAGGGTAGGAGCAATGATAGTTTTGGACCCACCTAGGAGGTTCGGTGGTACAAGTTATTTTTATCATGGGTTTGATCCAGTAATTTCAGTAAAGGCCTGAATGTAATACTCACTTATCTGGCTTCAAGTCCCTATGAACGATACCATAGCTGTGTAAATACTCCACAGCTAAAACAGTTTCAGCAAAGTAAAACTTGGCCATGTCAGGAGGCAGAGGACCAATGTTTTTCACAAGTGTTGCACAGTCTCCTCCTTCCACATATTCCATAACAAGGCATAGGTGTTTCTGCAGAAATGAAATTAGAAAATAATTAATAAGTGTAGCAGATTTTTTCCCAAATCCCCATGAGCAACAAATATTGTTGCCACCTTGTTTTAGAGATTACAAAGTGTAACATATTTTCACCCTTCCTTGGTAGGTGGTTTTCACTAAGTGCATCAGTCATAAAAATAAGCCACAAAATTGAAACACACAGTATCGAATAGTACTCTAGTATGATTAAATCTGAACTTCCATTCACTAACAAAACATATTCTCAAAATATAGAAAATTACACAAAATAAGAAGCAAAAAATACAAAAACTAGAAACATTCTGCTTGGGTTCAAAATTCAATACACATTACACATAAAACAAAAATGTGAAACAATACAAAATTGTTATATCCAGGTTTGGAATCAACACATCAGAATTAATTTAAAAAGTTTGTTCATATTTCGATCACCATAACCTTTTCTTTCTTAAAACCAACAATTTGCACAATGCACTTGAAACATTAAAATCACCTTTTTAGTTTCACATTTAAATAGATTTATATTCCTCCTACATGTTTCAATCCCCATACGGGATCATCCTCAGGGAGTATGCACTATATCGTGAGTGAAGTTATTAAAACAAGTTTTTTGTATAGGTTATCTGGTAGCATGCGTATTCAGGTAATGCCTATGGAGTCTGGCTTATGCTTATCACCCAGTATGGCTGCCTTAGTAGTGTCCTTGGTCGCCAGTGTGGTTATAACCACACTGGCGACCAAGGACACTACTAAGGCAGGTGATTTTAATGTTTCAAGTGCATTGTGCAAATTGTTGGTTTTAAGAAAGAATTGATATTGTATTGCATGGCAATAAAATGAAAGTCACCATAACCTTGTTGAACTATGTTAACAAGAGATCAGAAGATAGATTGATTGTCAGCATTTCATGATGTTCAATTTCAACTACACTGGATTCATAGCACCAAATTAAATCTGAAGATAACAGAAATAATAAGTACATAAGGACTTGAATGTTAATCTTTCACAGTTCTTTGTATATATCAAAGCAAGAACAGAAAACCTTCCATTTCCTATTCAAATATGGGTGATACTTTACTGGGGCCATATCTTTACCTAGGCCCAATGTATGCACTGTTGACACAACATACAACTGCTGCAATAGGCTGCACATCATTAACTGGGCCCATCATACAAGCACTGCATTATGCTGCACATAATTAACTGGGCCCAACATTTACACTGCTGACACAACACATAAGCACTGCAGGCCACATACCATTACATGGGAACTGTATATAAGCTTTGCAATAAGCTAAATATGAATTAAAATGGCAGACACCTGAGTTCACTATTAAGTGGACAACAAAATAAAACAATGTTACCAGTTAACAAACATTAATATCTTCATAAAACACTGCCTGCATGGTACATACCAAAAATATCGACCATATCAACCGTGTTGCTTGTAGAGCAAACACAATCACAAGAACAATGTAAATACATCCCAATGGTAACTCTCATATATCAATAACGTGTGATGAAAATCATACAGCCATTTTGTAACCTTCTGGATTATGATCTCATATAGTCTGGTAACATTTTGAAAGAATATATTGCCTCCACCTTTAAGAAAGAAGTGAGCTATATTGGGAAACTGGCTGGTTAAATCAAAGTATGGAAAAAGTAATGAGTTACAAAGGACAGGCAAGACCAATCAATACTACAGGGAAAAACAGGGTCCAGACAATCCAGTGGGAAACTTAGCCCCCAAAAAGGGCAGCTATTCCAAAACAGTGAAAAGGAAGATTAACAAACAGAACTTCCGCAGGGGGGCAGAGATACAGTAACAAAAAGAGCAACAGAAGCCGCATCCCAGGGCACAGAATGACAACATTCTTTTTACAGGGCACAAAAGGAACAGATACAGAGGACCCTTAATAAGGCCATGGGTGGTAAAATGTCTGTCATAAAGAAAAGCGGGTAAGAACCCAACACAGTCTATTTAGCAAAAAATTACAAAACTCCTCAAAAAGATTTCACTTTCACATTATGTCATTAAACAACTGTTGCATCCACATGGTTTGAGGATGCTTAGACTACATAAGCTCCAAAAAATATATGACAAAATCAACACCCAACATGGATGTATTTACTTCTCTTTCTTTCTTTTGCAGGTGCTGCTGATTCATCAGCTAATTCCAGGAACAAAAGGGACACAGTAGCCATGTAAATGCCAAATATTTCACTGATAATTCATATGAAGAGAAATTCTAAAGTGCAAACCATAAATTGGTTCTGTTATGCTGCCAACACCTTCTTGGACCAGAAAAATTGAACGACTCCCTGCATCACCTAAACAGCATACAAAAAAATATCAAGTTCACCATGTGGATGGAGACAGGTACTGCCCCTTCCTGGGTACTGATAAACCGGTATACAGAAGGTCTAATGGCATCTTGGGCCAAAACAGTAGAGCAAGCCCATCCACACCACCCTATATTTCCATGCCAGGTCAGTGCACCACTTGGTGGACATGCTAGCTGTGTTTTCCACCTTAGGACACAGAGCCAAAGGTAACTAAGACCTTGATAAGCTCCAACCTGCACAGGAATTCCTCCACAAAATCTTCACGCAGAATGGAAATAGCAACAGATGCTTTCTTCAAAATATCAATATACCTGACAGTGTCACACACCATACACAAGGTGCAGTTGTTCTTTCACCATTTTGTAAGCAATATCTTCAACCATAATAACAAAAGTTGTATCAAAGCCTGCCATTAGGAATGTGAGCCTGGAAAAAGCAAATATATTCCTTTGGTGTATGAAAGAGGATATGGCCCTAAAGACTGGCACATGCTGTATCCAGTTAGCAATGAACATTTCAGAGTGGACAGACTCACAATTGCACTGTAGGGACTAGGGTCAAACAGAACAATTGGCGTATCTCCTTATAACATTCGAAGTAGTCAGCCATAGTAGAATACACCATAAACAAGGTTATTACAGCCTATGTTCTAGAACAGAAAAGAGAATGAGTCATCAAGGAAATGATACAGTTTGAGCACCATCCCAACATCATTCACAGGGAAGATTTTTACTTCCTGACCAGGTCATGAAGGCCTCTCAGCCTGAAGGGATGCCAAAAGGCTCTTCTGATGGGTTAGCTGTCACTTAGCTTTCCTCTGCCCATAGCCCTGGAAATGACTCTTCTCTGCCTTCCATTGCCCTGAAAAATGCTCTTTGTTAATCTTCTATTTCCTGCAAGAGGGAAATGTTCATTCTTTCTCCCATGCCCTTTATCAGGACAAATTTCCATCACTGTGAAAACTTCACATTTTAGGTTTCAGTTAAAGGTAAAGCAATCCCATTACAGGCCTGGACAGGCCCTGAGGGTTCCAGATGGATGAGGCTCCCAGATTTCAAGACAATCGGCGCATGAAGGTGGTAAGGTTGTCAGCCCTACGCACCGGCCGCCTTTACCTCCCAGGAAATATTCCTGGTACTCATTTCTGTTAGAGGCTGTGTCAACCCCAGGGGCATAGTGCAGCTGGACGGATTATGTCAATGAAAAATTCCAGTGACACCATCGGGAATCAAATCTGTGAACTTCCGGTTTGTAGCGCAGTGCCTGAACCAACTACGCCAACGCGTACCCCCCCTCTTAGGTTTCAGTACTCTAAACAAACTAAAATATATATATGCTGCATTATTAACATGTTCTGTAATACCTGTGAATGCCAAATGGAACAAAATTCACTTGTCAAGTACAGCCCAGGGTATCCAGAAAGAAGTTCTATTTCCCATATTGTACATTTATCCTTTGACAGTTAATAATGCATGCACACTAATTACAACACTTAACCTATGATGGTTGAGTATAACAAAATGAACTGCTGAGTAATTTAGCAGGTCACTTCACATACCCACTTCAAATCATAAAAATTACCAATGTAAAAAACAACTGATTACCTTTGTTTCAAAACTGCAATACATACTAACAACAAAAGGATTATCTGTAAAACTCATGATATCCCTCTCAGCAAACACTTGATCAACTTGATTTCGCAGCATCAAATTATTCTTGCCAATTTTCTTCATGGCAAATCTCTGACGGTTTTCTTTCAAACGTACCAGATACACAACACCATATGCTCCTTTAGAAATTAACTTTACAATTTCAAAGTCACCTTCAGAAGGTACCTGAAACAGAATTATTGTAATAACAAGCCATTCAACATAAGTGAGAACTTTTCCTTTCATCTTCTTCTAGTATTACTTCCATTTTTACAACTGTCAATAGAACTCACTGCCATCAGTCACCAATAAAAAATAAACACTAACTGTGATTCCATAAACATGGTGAGAAAGCAAACCTACATGAATATACAAATGGAACTGTCCTGAGGATAGAATCTGGTTTTTTGAATGTAGATAAATTTGCTATGAAATTGGCGCTTGGAGTCATACAAAAGCCCACCACAGAAGAACTCTATCCCCTATCTCTGGAAAATATATCTAACAGAACTACTGCAGACTGCATTCTTCTGGGTTTTGACGCTGCTCCACTGGGTAGTTGACTTCCAACATTTCAAAGAAGCACAGTGTTTTATCTTCAATTGTCTAGAGGACTAAGAAGAACCACATCATCATCATCATCATCATTCTCCTCCTCCTCCTCCTTATTCTTCTTCTCCTCCTCCTCTTCCTCACACTTCTAAGCTGCTGAAGATACAGGGAGTATGTTCCTTCAAAATTTTAGAAACCAAATACCCAATGACGAGGTGTCATATCCAGAAGAACGGAGTGCTCCATCAACCACACAACCACGAAAACCTCAAGACCTACAAAACTACTGTATGTTTTGCTGTCAGGGCACATGGCAGGTAAGGTGGCACTATGTCCCTGTTCTAATATTTGCCTAATGCTGATTATTTCATTCTGCAGTGGATCTGTTACATCAGAATTCATAACAACCACAAATAGTTTCTTACACATATTCACTTAATGCTGCCAGAAGATGAATTTGTAAGATATATGACAAAGACTAGCAATAAACAAGTAACAATCCAATACAGATCTGAAGTTATAGAGTACCTTTGTTTCTTTCTCTTCCTTTGACGTTGACTGAGGTATACACAAACGAAATTTTTCTGGTGAGGAACTTGTAGTTTCCAACTGACTCAAATCTTCTTGTAGTTCTAAAAATACAAAAAATATGAGGAGAATTTCATACTGGTTTGCACACAGGAAAGTCAGAAATCCTAAGTATGACTATGTTTATGTGTGAAATTAACCCCCTTATTGCTTATCACAGAAATGAAAGAAAATGTGTTACATTAACAGCTGGAGCAACTGTACACAAACTGTAACAAAACTTACCAGCAATAGGATCCCTGTTTAAACCTAGTTTGGTTATGATGTACTGTGGAATGTCAGCTTTAATCCCTTGTGATGTTTTAGCCTGTCCTTCTGCTTGTTCAAGTAAGTGGTAAAACTCTTCTGGATCGAACTCCAAGCATTCAAGCAGTCGAGCTGGTCTTGATATAATCAAAAGTAACTTCTTTATAGCACCTGTTAGCCTTGCTGCTGCTTCAGGTGACTTTTCTTTTGTCTGTTAGAAGTAACAATATGAGGCATTTAAATTATTATCAAAACTAAACACAGATGATGTAAATTCTCAGTATATTAAAGAATAATAGAAACATACAGTACCTCTGACAGTAACCTTTCCAAATTTTCAGACATTTCATAGAAATATCTACTAGTAACAAGTTTCTCCTGTGACTTCTGTAGACAGTCTCTAGCCATTTCAATGACCTGATGGTGAACAAATCTTACTATTGGTATGGAATCTTTAGGCATATTTTCATAGCTCTCTCTTGCATCAATGGATCTGTTGTCATTTATAAAACTCTGTAACCGTTCCTCCATTTGCTGAGTAGCCTGAAAGAGATGATAGGGTTACAGAACACATGGTGTCACAGATCATTCAAATGTATGGGCTCTGAGGTAATGTTTACAAACTCAAATCTAACCAGGACTCCAAAAAAATCATTTGTGTCAAGGTGTGACAAATATCAGCCAGTATTGCGTAGTTAGTATAGTGACTCGCTAGAAGCTGGTCAGTCTATGGATCGAATCCTGGTGGGGGCGAGATTTACTGCACCCAATCAGAACAGCCCTGGGCCCCGCCCAGACTCCTGTACAATGGGTACCAGGTCTCTTTCCCACTGACAAAGCGATCGGGGTGTGGCACTGACCATCCACCCCATCTAGCACCTAGGTTAAAGTAAGAATACAGCTATACCTCTACTACCCTCTCTGGACCTTCATGGCCTGTTCTGGTGTAAACTTTACCTTACTACCTTGACAGATGCTACTCAGTTACTGATTCTTTCCCTGGCTGTAGTACAGTCATACCAACACAGAGTCAACCATTTCTTGAAAAGAGTGTAAGGTTGTATGTTGAATGCTCTCACCATTTTTAGGGTTACAAAAACTTGAAGTGTTTCCATTAGAAGCTGACATTTTGTCAACTGTTTTAACTACTCGTGCACGGAACAATGAATGTAAAATGTTTTAACTACACTTGCTATGTTTAAAGAAGCTGATCATTTGTTAAAATGATCTACCAGACAAGGATGAAATTTAATGTTCAGAGTGCCAAGCAAATTATCATTGTGATGTTTTAAATTTGGAAACTTATATAAGTAGAGTCAGAAAGACAGTCCCCATTTCAAAGTGATAAAACTGAAAAATTATAAATGCAGTATATTTATAGTATGCCACCTTCAAACAGAAACCATATCATTATACATTTATATCTGAACAGCTGCTGTAGACCCAGACTTTCAAGTGCTTGTGAATAGGTTTAACCTTTACGCAACGGGATTTAAATTGACTACAGTCAACCTTCGCGTACGACATTATTTTCGCTTGGCATTTAAATTTTTGTACATGGTTTACAAAAAACTTTATTATTTCAGGAACCAAAAAAGATTTAATAATGGATTAAACGGCATTT
>Ga0123354_10001225_pt1 | contig 30408 bp, 23 predicted proteins | sample TergutLab28metaG_2_FD_97872 | JGI IMG/M metagenome (GOLD analysis project Ga0123354, IMG submission 97872) | Labiotermes labralis P4 segment gut microbial communities from Petit-Saut dam, French Guiana - Lab288 P4 | ecosystem: Host-associated > Arthropoda: Insects > Digestive system > Gut ... | reverse complement strand
GGCGGACGCTTGTGAGTGCAGTAATGAACCTTCGGGTTCCATGAAATGCGGGGAATTTCTTGACTAGCTGCAAACCAGTTAGCTTCTCAAGAAGGACTCTGCACCATGGAGTAAGTAAGTAAGATATATAGAAAATTATATAGAAAACTGAAAAAATATCAATCAAATCACTTTTTATTTTGCTGAAGAAGTCCCAGGCCGTGGTTCAAAAGACATCAAGAAAGAATGTAACATCAAGTGTTTTGATTTTTCTGCTTTTCTTGCAGGATTTCATAATGAGGGTGTAGCATGGCTCTTATGCCCCTTTTTAATGTAGAGCTGCGTTCCTATTCAGGGTCGATATCACATAACTTTTCAGCTGCCATATCTATAGCGGAAAGAATATCAGTAAGGTCCTTCGTCTGCATTGCTTTGGTTCCACGATCCTCCTCATCTTCATCTTCCTTCTGCTGTTCAGTCAATTGTTGAGTCAAGTCATAACGTTCTTCATTGGACAATGGCTGGGAGTTGCTTTCTAAAACTTCAGTGATGCCCACGGGATAAACATCGTCAAGACCAACTTCCGCTATTTTGCTTATATCTTTGATCAGCATACCCAGATTGTCACAATTTGTACCATAATTCTCATTGCTTGGTCAAATTAGCATGCTCTCACCAGCTTCCATTTTTCTTATCACTAACATTTTAGTCTCTAAAGGTACAGTCTTCCTTGTTCTTTTCACTCCCATTTGCAAGAGGAAAATCTGTCTTTTTGATGGATGTCATGGGTGGAAAAATCACAATCAACTGAAAAGAACTGCACTAAAATAGAAAAAAAAAACACGTGCACACGGGAAAAGAGCTAGAAGTGCACCAAGTAGAGAAAGGACGTTTGAGTTGCAACAGTGATGCACCACAAGTCAGGAGTGCTCAGTCTGACTCAACAAGGGTCATAAAATTGAATCATCATAAAACAAACCATCATAAAATGAGACCCCATTGTATCAAATTTCATGCAGATCCATCCAGTGGGAGCCCAGTTGTTCAGTGTGGGCAGGTAGACAGATGGACAGGTGGACAGACATGACAAAGCTAAGAGCCACTTTTCAAAATTTTGCAAACACACCTAGAAATAGAATGGACTGGATTCATCTGACTCATGATAAGGACAAACTGTGGGCTCTTATTAACATGATAACAAACTTCTAAGTTTCGTAAAATGTGGGGAATTTCTTGACCAGCTGAGAACATACAAACTTCTCGAGAAGTATTCTGCTCCACGCAGATGGTTAAGCACTGTCTCAAAGAAATATACACCATTTAATATAAGTGACCCATTAAGTTGTATATGTTACATCCAAAATACCTAGTGACTACATAATTATAAATTTGAACATTCTTATAATCAAAGCTCAATGACACTGACTGACTGACTGACTTACTTGGTCTCAGATGTTAATGTCCATATAATCAAAATTACCGGACTTAGTGCCAAGAATATTTTTTCTTGGCCCAAACTACAAAAAGTGGTTCAAAATTCAACACACTTTAAATAAACTGCAGGAAGAACCAACAATATTATATTATGTAGTGAAAATCTATTTAACAAGAATAAAGTGTTGGTGTGTACAGATGAACTGTGGTCACAGAACCTCAAAATCCTAAAACAAATAATACACAAGTAAACTTTGAATTTTTTTCTATTTTCACTAGTTTAATAAAACTAGCTTTTATAGATAAAGCAATAATATTTTCTTCAGTAGAATTCAGAACAGAAATACTCACTATCTGTGCCATTTTACACAATGACTCTGCCATAGCAGGTCCAGTTTGTTGCACCATCTCGTACAGAATGCCATCCTCATTTTTCAGCAGCATGTGCGGATGGTCAAATTTCTGCATGGGGAAAGAAATACATATTTTTGATACTGTATCACATCAACACAATTAATAACCATAAAAACATGTGACTCCAAACTGTAGTTTATCTTACAGAGTTCAGTCAGAAAGTGTAAAGTTATTGGTTACAAAGACAAAAAAATATTATAAGTCTCCTCAGCTGAACCAACTTATAAATCTAAATTATGTACAACTAATTGAATCTGCTAGTAAAACATAATAACTTTGTCACTTGACTGTTCCCAACACATGAACTGATGCTGCCACATCACATCACAAAGTTACCAAAGCAAGAATACCAGGATCTAATTTGCATTTTCTGCATGCCATTCACTTTCAACACCATGTCTCAACCATGAGCTTACCTTAATCTTTTGGTGCCACAAAATGTACACACCTAGGACAAATGTAACTTTCATTCACTCATTTTTAGTTGAGTTTGAAAACAATCAAAAAGGGACAGAGAGAGTTAAACTATTTTGGCAAAATCCTAAAAAGAAACATATAAGCATTTGATGCATGTATGGCTAGTTGCACTTTTAATTCCTCTGGAAAATATCAATCACAGTACAGTCTTTGAAAATGTTCTCTAAGTCACTGTTAGCTGCACTGCTGCTACAACCATATAATTCTTCTAAGTCACATAGAGATTTTCCTGGCAAATATTAATGGCTGACCAACATGTAACACAAGACTGACTACCAATGATTTTGTACAGGTGTTGACAAAACTTCTGATTCTGAGATAGGTATACTATGTCACATGCTTGATGCTGAGAATGGGGCTTTTACAAAGGTACACTAAAATAGCTAAGATCTATTTTTATAACTACTTCTGCACTTCAAAAGAATTTTGAAAAAATGGCCCCACATACAGAGGAAATACAATTTTTATATGAATGCCTCCACCATTGTGGACACAACAAAGATGGCGACTCCAGCCATAAAATAATACACAATTTATGCAATCAGCTGAAGCCACAGTGTCAATATGCACACAGTCTGATAAGCAAATTAAGGAAAAGCTAATGATAACTGATTCCGATGAAAGGTAAATAAATCTGGACTCCAAAATGAATTAAGACAAGTACAATTTTAAAAGCTTCCTGTGGGAAGACAGGAAAAACTACACAGGATCAGATTAAATATCTCACAAGCATTCATCAAATGAAATGCCAGAGAATGATGGCAGTTAATGTAGGCGGTTTCTAGGATTTATCCTTGATTCAATAACAAGAATGCTTTCAAAAACTAAAATGTAATGTCATTAATTCCAATATGCTTTCTTTTTACATATAATGTGACTTTCTGTACAATCTGTGTCAGGACAGCCTGTTACAACTGTCCTTAAATACAAATCTCTTTGAAACTCTGGACATCTGATCAAATTAAATGTGATGGTATTTGTACCATGCATTTAGTGGTATCATCAAATCAGAACTATCTTCTGTAATTTCTTTTCAAAATGTGTACAGAAATAAGTTACATACAGAAAATAACTAAATCCCTGAACATGTATGCAATAAGTATATTTTGCAATCTGTAACATAATGTGAAGTGAAGTTTCCTGTGCTGAGTGCAATTCCATTAACTCATATACGGAACATGGAGATAACAATCAAACACTCTTGTTCTTGGCATTAGATGCAAGGAAATAAAAAAAACTTCATACCACTCTACACCTATCAAGTACAACTCAAAGCCTGTCAAAGAGCAAGCTATATTGGCATTACACCAGTACATTACAGTGACAGGAAGAATTCCCAGACCCCTATCTGAGAATTCACACACATGCATGGAAACTGCTAACTCACCACAACAGACCCAGCATCCATGACAAGAATACGGTCACTGTCCATGACTGTGTGCAGACGATGGGCAATAGTCAACACTGTGCAGTTAGCGAACTTGCGGCGAATTGCTTCTTGAATTAGTTCATCAGTCCTGGACAACCAGATAAGAATTTAAAGTTGCATATTATTGTAATGGTGCCTTTCTTCCAAATGCAGTACATTCCACTGACAAAAAGTGAGAAATATTTCAAACTGCAAGCAAATATTGCTGAAAAAGTTCAAAGTTCCATCATTCATTTCATATCTGTTCAAAATGTTTTGCACAATATGAGATCTCACATTCTATGCTGATGTAAGACCAGAGGGTAATACAGCAATACTACCGTCATGTGCCCAGTCACATGCACTTAATATTACTCTGAATATGTAATTCAATGTAGGTGATAGTCTGCCAAATTTTAGCTTCACTTAAGAAAGTAGGGTCTAGGTCTTTCATACTACAAGCCTTGACCTAACATATCAGTGGGTAACTGATGTAATTCATTGTCCTGTGGTGTATGCATTAATACAACACAAACTCATATAAATAAACCTATGGTTGAATTAGTGTGCCGTGGTAACATACTCATTATAACAACTTGCTATGTGCTGGACAGTCCAGGGATCAAATCCCTGTGGGGGCGAGGGTTTCTGCACCCATAGCTGGGGCCCACCCAGCCTCCTACACAATGGCAAACAGGTCATTCCTGGAGATTAAGCAGCCGGGGCATGGCATCTACCAACCACCCCCATCTAGTGCAGAAGTTAAAGAAAGGGTAGAGTTATACCTCTACTCCCTCTCTGTGTCCTTCATGGCATGTTCTAAGGTGAACTTTACCTATATGCTTTCACCCTTTCAAGGTACATTTTAATATACCATTGCCATTGTACACAGGACATGTATCTATACACCAGCCATTCACATTTCAACAGGTATGCCATAACATGCACTACTGCAAGCATTTATGACAATTCACAAGAGGAATAGAAGTCCTCTCTGAATATCTGATCTTCTGCTAAATGTAAAGACATATTTTTAAGCAAAAAGGAAAAACTTTACAGCAAAGCAAGTGTACTGCTGAAATGACAAGCAAATAATATTAACTCTATTCATCTGGAAATAGGGATTTTAAATACTCCAGTAAGGATGTGTGACAGACAAAGCAGCACTTGGACAGGTTGTTATTGTTGTTGTTGTTGTTGCTGTTGTTGTCTGTCCCCCCCCTCGCCCCAACACTTTGGTTTTCCCATGTCATTGTCAATCCTCAATGATGGTCCACATCCATTCACCTATCATCCAGGGGATTGAAAATGCAACAATGGCTGGCTGAAGTTCTATTCAACATAGTCTAACCATATAAAGTCTATATTAGAAATAAAAGAATTTCAAAGAGCCCAGGTGTAATGGTATTAGCACTGAAAAAATACAACCCTCATTCACGATTATAACTGTGCAATGTATGGTCAATAGGAGTTAAAAACATATTTATAACAATCAATTTAGACACAGGGATAATACACTCACTGCGAGTCCACATTGGCTGTGGCCTCATCGAGTACCAGTATCTTGTTGTTCCTGATGATGGCACGGGCTAGACACAGGAGCTGGCGCTGCCCCACACTGAAATTAGATCCACCTTCAGACACTTTGTGGTTCAAACCAGCTGGCAACTCATCCACAACTTGTTTCATCTCCACCTCAGCTAGGGCAGCCCATAGTGCAGCATCTGAGTACTGGTTGAATGGGTCCAGATTGTTGCGAAGAGTTGCTGAGAACAGGATGGGCTCCTGTGGGATGATAGAGATCTTGGATCGGAGATCATGAAGCCCAACTGAGGCAATGTTCACACCATCAATTTGGATTGAGCCCTCCGACAGGTCCACAAGACGGAAAAGAGCAGTGATTAGAGAAGACTTGCCTGCACCCGTGCGACCCACAATGCCTACCTACAAGTTACAGACAGGACAAAAATAATCCTTTAGCATCATTTATTCACTTAATTTCAAATCACAATACTAGTTCTTTCTAGGTACACAACACAAGGACTTCCAGAAGAAATGAGCACAATCTGCCAACACTAACATGACTGACATGCTGTGGATGCAATATATTTTTCCTCATGAGAAGTAAAAACCTGCTGCAGGCTAATCAAAAAAGAAGCTGGTCGTCATCATTGTTGCCGTCGTCGTCATCATCATCATCATCATCCATCATGAGTTAGGCCTTGATAGACTTGTTCCATAATCTGCAGAGGAAATGCTACAGAACATGCACGTCCAGGGGCTGAAAGGTGGCAACCCCACCACTGGACTACCTAGTGGTAGGCTAGTAACCTACTCTAAGGAATTAAATATTACTTTCAAGCCTCAATGTAGAGCCAACAGGACAGCAAAGAAGTTGATAGGAGGAATAACTGATAAAGGACTATTTCATACCACTTCTTATTTCAGTATGTGTTAAGCAGTACAACAAGCTTATGACTTAAATTTTCTTTACAGTTCTCTTTAATTAACATACTAATTAGAGACGTCACCTTTTCAGCTGGTTTGACGGCAAATGTGATATTCTTCAAGACAGGTGGCTCATTCTTGGAGTAAGTAAGAAAAACTTGATCAAAAATTATTGCACCCTGTGAAGGCCAAACATTTTTTAGCCTCCTACCTGCAATGTAAGATCAACACCTATCAGAATACTATCATACTGGAAAATACATATTCAGAAGTGTATGAAGTCTACTGTACTTCACATATTTTAATCTAAATATTCCATCCAGTGGCAAATACACTATTTAGTGACCTTTTTCAGAAAATTAATACATTCAAGTTTTCATCATCATGTTTGCAACTGCCAAAATAAAGGTGAGTCCCACACAATACCCATGTAGACAGGATGTCTGAAAAGCAATGAGACATAAATCACCCAAAAAAATGTTCAGGAAAAGAAGTTATTATGGAAATCATCCACAATAATCCCCATGGGATACTAAAGACATGTTATATCTCTCCCTTAATTGCTGACAGCATTCTTGGAATCCTTCAAAGTTATCTCCTTGAGGTGGTCAGTCACACTGTTGTGGATGGTATGAATCATTTCTCCCTGAGTTTCATTTTTAACAGTTGAGTGGTGAATGAAGTCAGTCACAACCAAATCTGGTGAAATGGTGGGAAGGGGAGCTTATCACTACAACTCCATTTTGTGAAAGAAATCTTTGAACAATTAATATTGAACATCATTCCTTTCTTCAAAACAGTCTCTCTGACCTGTCAAATTTTTTGCAACAATCATTCTGTCACTTCAAAATAAAACTGGACATTTATGATTCTTCCTTCTGGAACAAACTTCTTGCAAATTATTCAACTTGAATAAAAAAGAATGATTATAACACTGCTTTTGAGTTTCGATTTTTGTATCTCAATTTCTTTCAGTCAAGGATATGATGCTTAGCACCATGAAGAACTTTGACACCTTGACTGTACATTATACTCAAAAAACTACAACTTACTCCCAGTAATAATCAAATCTAAGAGCAATGCTTCAGTATAAGTCACTTCAAAAAAATGTTGACATGTTCCCATGCTCCAACATTTTTACATTTTTATTCATTCCTTTGGCATAAAATAAGCATATATATAAATCTGAATTGAGTACCACTCTACACATTTTATATTTGGCTTGACGCTGACTTTCAGAAAAAGCTGAAACATGTTGCCTATATATATTTATTATACATTTAATATATATGTTGTGTTGAACAAAACAACCTCCTATTTGATTCCACATTTAAATATATATTTTATCAGGTACACACAAGTGCAAAGTATATATGTACAATGACCTCGAGAAGACTGCAATGAAGGCTCCTTGTCAAGTGTAGTATACTCCAACAGACGCTCTACTGAAGTCATCTGGTTCTCCAATTCTGCTGACTGCCGTATACCCCACTGTATAAGTCCCGTTAGTCCAACTGCTTGGGTAATAGCAAGTCCCACATCTCCTCCATACCGATCTGCAAGCATAACATTAATTATAGAACACAAACCTACAAAGATAATCATAAAATAAATTTAATCCCACTCTCATGATTATTATGTTACATCAATCCACAAGTTTAATGCTTGGGAAGGAATATGACGTGGTTAATCTAGATTCAAGGCTTATTCCAGGAAACCATTAAAAGCCTGCAATGCTACACAGGAAATTTTTCTCGCCATTAATGCCACTGGCACGTACTGTGGACAGAAGAGGTGCATATAGGTTACTGGTGGGGAAAAATAAGGGAAATACACTGCTTAGGATGCCTTGGCATAGAAGGGAAGAAAATATTAAAATGGATCTTCAAGAAATAGGACAGGGAGGCATGGACTACTCTGATCTGACTCATGACAGAGACAGGTAGCTGGTTCTTGTAAACACAGTAATAAACCTTCAGGATGCATAAAATATGGGGAATTTCTTGACCAGCTGAGGAACTGTTAGCATCTCATGAAGTACTCTGCTCCACTGAGTCGGTTGGTTATTAATGTTACTGAGAGGACCGAAAAAAAGCTGAGACAGCATGCAATGAAAAATAAGGTGGTAAGGATTACATCAGTACCTGAAAAATACACAATCATTTACAAAACAACAAACTCTTATAATTTTAATGCATTACAGATGTTAAGGAGCACAGAATCTTGAAGAAATACTCAAATTATTAATGACAAGAACAAGACCACTACACCTGCTCAAATCCCAGTGTATGTATCAAGTGAGACTGAGTTACAAATTTGACAAGGCAAAGACTAGTTCTTGAACTGTAAATGTGATAAGCAAGACACCAGGGGAAATTTTCACTGAACTCTACTTAACAAAAACACATATCTTTGCACGAGATATTATCTACAGCCCCAAACACACACACACACAGAAACTGAAGCGGCTCAAACAGACTAAAGAAATAAAGTACAAGGTCCCATTAAATACCATTCAATATTTTGGAGATGCAGATGTTAAAAAAGCAGCTTACCCCACACAGTGGATAGCTCATAGTAAAACTCACCACTATGCTTCAATATTCCTGGCTAGCACAGAACATAAATTATGCAGTTACTTTAAATTGAGATCAGCCAGTCAAAAACAGTTAAATCACTTCTACAGTTGGTTTTCAAAATCCTCTGGCATTACACAAAACTAAATACATATTAAATATTTAATGATTTTGAATCACAGTTTTCAAATAAAAATATAAAATATGCAAGGTACTTGTACGGGGTACGCAGTAGCACAGTTGGTTGAGGCACTGCCCTACAAGCTGGAAGGTTGCAGGTTTGATTCCTGATGGTGTCACTGGAATTTTTCATTGACATAATTCTTCTGGCTGCACTATGGCCCTGAGGTCGAATCAGCCTCTAACAGAAATGAGTACCAGGAATATTTCCTGGGGGGGTAAAGGCGGCCGGTGCAGTGGGCTGACAACCTTACCACCTTCATGTGCCGACTGTCTTAAAATCTAGGAGCCACAGCCTCCTGGAACCCATTGGGCTTGTCCAGGCCTGTAATGGGATTGCTTAAAGGTACTTGTAACATAACATTGTGCCATGTTTGCATAATGTTTATACCTCCTTAGCTACCCTAACAGCCTGATACCATTTCACTTGAAGAGTGTGCTGGCAACACTGTAACATACTTAGGTGTTCATGTAAAGTGACCGATATTTTCGCCTGATTTTACCCAAATTTGGATTTTCTTGACTGATTTTCGTAACATTCCCCAGTAATGAATTTTACAGAAAGCTGTCCACTGGGAGCTGTGCTGATGCAGGCAGACAGACAGCCAGACACACGGTTGAACAGACATGATGAAGCTAATCGGTGCTTCTTGCCTAAAAAGCAGCGACATATGCTTCATAACATAATATTCTTACAATATATATAGTACAATGCTCCACTCACCTCCACCCATAATGAGGAAGCTGAAGGTAACAAGGGTTATGTATAACAGGCAAGTACTGTCAAGCCACACAGAAAATGCCCTGGAAGTTGTGAGGAACATAAACCAGGCTGATGAGTGTAAGTCCTGTCATCACAAAACAGTAAGCAGGATAAACTATTACACAGTCAATACTCAAAATGCAACTGCATCTGAGGCAGATGTGACAGGAAATTAAAAAACGAAAAAAAAAAGTTTGAAATAATCCTATACTCTTTCTATTAAAATAACTAGGATTGGACTTAATCTCCTTTCACTACAAGGGGAATACATTTTAAAAATTAGAATACAAACTACCATTAAAATATATGTTCATGTTATTTATTTTTTTTTGTAAATCTTCTTACAAGATAAGGAAGTAGTCATATTAACCTTTTGGCGCCGGAACTATTTTTTTTATTTTAGCACACCCTGTATATAAAATGTGAATAATACAGAACCAAATATATTAGAATTATGAAACAAACTGCATTTTGAAGAGAAAAAAAACGGAGAGTATATACAATGTTTAAAATATTCAGTACTTATATTTGTTGAAAAAAATATATAAAATGCAACTTTAGAGGTTAGCGGTGCGGTACGACCACTATAGTTGACATTAGGCGTCAAAAGGTTAATAACAATAAAAGAAAAATTTTTGTTGTCAATAAAGGAATAATATATAATAAGAAGACTTAATACATTTACAAGATAAAGGAGCAAAATCTAAAGTGTTTAACTCAGCACATCATTTTACAAAAACTGAGATATGATTTACAACAAACAGAGCATCACTCATTTCCAGTTAGAGTCAAAATACTCTTCGAAAGAATAAAAGGAGTTTAATTGAATAAATCTTTTCAAGGCTTGTCTAAATCGTTTGACATCATATGACATCTCCTTGATAGTAAATGGGTGGTGGATGTACGTTTTAATTCCTGAATAAAAAACTCATTTTTTAAATAACTCTGGTTGTGACGAGGGCAAATGGAAATCATTATTATATCTTGTGCTAATTTTATGAATATCAGAGTTTAATTTAAATAAATCTCTATTTCTAACTACAAACATGAGTAAGGAATAAATGCACTGAGAATTAAAAGGTAGGATCTGCAGTTATTTAAACAAATCACGAAACAAGTCTCTTATCCCAAAATTTGTAATAATTCTACTGGTTCTTTTTTTTAATTTTAAAGATGTATGTGCTATGTACTGAATTACCCCAGAATATAATCCCATAAGATAGGATAGAGTGAAAATAAGAAAAATAAATTGATCTCATTGCTTCTAGTGACATGAAAAGTTTTACTGATCTTTTGCAACGCATGCCTTATTAAGTTTGGGTATCATGTCATCAATATGTTGTTTCCATGATAAACTTGAGCCTATCATTATTCCAAGAAATTTTATATTTTGAGCCTTTGTGATTTGCTTTATTTTCGTAGGAGATTTGAATGTCATAATTTTGATTAATTTTTGTACGAAACTGGAGGAAGTGGGTTTTATCAATATTTAATGACAGTGAGTTACTTTTGAACCATCTAGTTATTTTTATAATATTTCTATTTATGGTACTGGTAAACTCCATGGGGTCGGACTTTGTAATAATCATAATCTTTGTAATGATTTTTTATTTCATGATCATTGTTATTTCTGGAGATTAAAAAAACATTTCTTTTATTTATACAAGAGATCTTTATTCCTTGTGTTAACCATGCCTTAGTATGTGATGTGTAATGAATCTTCTTAATGGGAAAACTGGAGTAAAATATTTTTAAATTTGTATTCAAGAAATTATTGAAACTTAAATTCACATCCTCATATGAAAATTTATTATCCCAAGACTCATAGGTTAATTTAAAGTTGAAGTCTAAGACAGATGATTTATTTAAGTTCCTAGTGAAGCGAAAGTAATTATTACCATTTGATATAGTAATATCATGTAGAACAATAATCTGGGTATCATGGTCAGACATACCATTAACCAAAGAGTAAACAATATTTAACTATGTTTATGATAATATTGTCAATTGTTGATACAGAGTTATTACAAATTCTGGTAGGAAATTGCACTGTACTGTACAGACCATAAGTGGCCAGAAGAGAATTTAGAAGTTCCTTGAGAGTAGCATTATTCAAAAAATTTATATTAAAGTCCCCAAAAATAAATAATTCCATAGAATTACTCGATATGGAATTAAGAAGGGTTTCCAAATTATTTACAAAATGTTCAAAATTTCCTGATGGTGATCTGTATATGTTTACTATGCCAATAGTACAGTGTGGTAGATATAATTTAATAAGACATGCTTTTAAGTCTTTTTCCTTACAGAAATTGTGCACATTTATATTAGAGAACTGAAAAAGTTCATGAATATACATACAGACCCCACCATTTCTGTATATTTTCCTACAAAAATTATCACCAAATTTGTAATTTTTGGAGGAGGATATTGTCAAGTTGATAGGTTTTTAAGTGATGTTCTGTAAAACAAAGTACATGTGGTGGATTAGTCACTATAGCATTTACAAAATTCATCAGTTTTGTTACTTATGCCTCTAATATTTTGGTGAAAAATCATGAGGTCCCATTTAAAGACCGAATGATTGGTACTTTTTGAAGGTTGTGTTAGAACAAACGATTTACTATTCAACACATCAGAATTTTTAACACTTAATTTTGCCATAAAAAATCAATGGATCTTGTTGCTGGAATCTTCCTAGTATGATTTGAAGATCTATTTGCTTCTGTAATGATAGTTTCAGAGTTAGATAATTTTGAGGTACAATTTATATATTCAGATTGGCAGAGGCAGGTCTCTTTTACACGATTTTTTTTTGCACAATTTCACTTCAACATGATTCAAAAATTTATATAACTTTTTTAATTTACACCATAATTTTTAGTTTAACGCAATTTGGCACAGAAGAACCATGGCCACACTTGCTTGTATTGCAGACTATCAGAAACTGACGTCACTGCCACACTATTAGTCACGTGTACAGATCGATTATGTTGATATAATAACGTGGCTGATGTAGTTATTCTTTCAACAGCATTGGCTTTTGTCACCACATGCCATCAGTCACATGTATGCATTGATTACATTGGTGATAAAATCGTGTGGCAGATGTAGTGCCCCCTGCAACAGCATTTGTTTTTGTTACCAAAATAAGTGAGAGGCATAAATCTACATCACCTAGTGCAATCCAAGTGAAAAATCAGCAAAATTCAATCACTATTCAACAGAAATTAGATGTAATAAACCATCTTGAAAAAGGTGAACGAATTGTTGCCATATGCTGTAACGTAATATTTGCTCATGCTAGCATACACACAATTCATGATATTGCTGATATAAATACAGAACGTGCTAGGTCATGAACTAAAGTGTTTGTGTAATAAGACTATGAAAGTCCTATCAGAATGAACCATATAAAAAATTATGGAAGTAAGTCTTTTACATTTTTATTGTATTAGCAATAAATAAATATATTGAGTATATATGTATCTATACTGTATAGAAATGTATTAAAAAAAAAAAGGTAAAGTGATCCCATTACAGGCCCGGTGTGGCCCAGAGGGTGGGTTGAGGTATAGCCCTACTCTTCCATGACCGCGGCACTAGAAGGGGATGAGTGGTCAGCAGCACGCCCCGGCCGCACTTTACCCCCGGGAAAGACCCGATAACCATTTTACAGGATGCTGGGTGGGCCCCAGGGCCGGTCTGGATGGGCGAAAAATCTCGTCCCCACCGGGATTCGATCCCGGACCATCCAGCCCGTAGCTCAGTCGCTATACCGACTGAGCTACCCAGCCCACATATAGAAATGTGTACATACTCCATATACAGTACATATGTAATCTACAGGTCTGTATGTCCACTAGTGGTATAGTCATACACAATACAGGATGAGGTTGTCAATCCCCTTAATCGCTAGGAAATACACTGTTTTAAAAGGGAATTTTCTTTTTGATTTGTATGATGTTTTTCAGGAACATAACTCTGGCACAAAATGAGGCATGCCTTTAGTATGCTTCTCCTTTGGGCAAGGGACAAGACCATTTAATTTATAAAAGAACAGCAAAGAAAAGAGAATACACAAATATATTACAACAGGGAAGAACTACATTTTCATCACTAGCTTGCAAACTCATACAAGTGATAAGACTAACTGAAAATCTGATCCTTTATTAAAGTGTTTTTTTTTTAAAGGTAGCCCTTTTTCTGAACTGTAATTAGGTTTCCTGATCTACTGAGGCAAATAGTGGCATTAACACATAACAACAGTGTATCCAAAAATTTCATCCATACAACTGTCAGACCTGTAAATGCACTGACAGAAAACTGTATAAAAGCAAAAGCCACAGATAAAGCATTTCTTTAATACCTCCAGGAAATAACGCATACAAATTTATTTAAGATCTCAATGCATCACAAAATACATGTGCATCACAGCAGCCATCACCCTACTGCAAAGTGCATGATATAACTGTTATATTGGAAGATATGTGAAACCAGGTCTCAGAAAGTTTCTAGACTTTTACACTGCAGAACTCACCTGGTGATCATCAAATTCTTTCTCCAGCATCACCTGTGCACCAAGAGCTCGAATTGTGGTTAGACCTTGCAATGATGCACTGAGGTGTGCAAACACAGGACTCCTAGCTGTCAACATGAGAAATAAAATTACTTATATATTTCTAAATTTGTCACAAACATCTCTTTAACCCTCTAAGACAATGATTAACCTGAATTATATTTAAAGATTCTGCTCATATCACACAATAAACACTATACATCACAGTTATAAAAAACCAATCAGTTAATGCATTTATGGAAATAATCATTTGTCCTGAGATCCATACAAAACACATAAATACACAGAGTAGGCAGAACACACAATTTTTGGATATTAAACCTGGTGGTACATAAAGCAACCAATGGGCTCCAAAATGTATGTATTACAGAAAGTAGTAACATGAGAAAGCAAAACACAAATTGTGCAAACTGTGATCTCTTGGTGAGAAGTTATACTACATGTTAGTAACTGTAATGAGAATCAAATGGCATACTCAAAAGTAATACATTCACCAAATGCATTCTCTTTTTATTTTTAATGTCTCACTGGCCATGTGCATTTATAGCATGCAGAAATCTAACGCTGCAAAGCTATCACATTACAGACTACACACTGTTCACAGCATACATTATTTTTTCTTATAATTACTCCTTTAATAGCAGTATTTATAAACATTTCAAACAATGAAGGTAGAATTTAATGAGATTTACAGTTCATGTCATGTTCTTCCATTTTGCACAATGAGCCATTAAAAAAAAATCAGTAGTTCAATTTAATTCCCCTGTAAAACAATGTTACAGAAAACAAAAATGAATATGGCAGATAACTTTTACTTTAGACAGCCAGTTCCAAACTGTATGATAACTGGTTCAACAGTTTCAGAGCCAAGAATTGCAGACACAAACAGTCTTTTCATTTCTTGTTACTCCAAAATGACAAAGCATAACATGAAAATTTTAATAACAAGAATGAGCACAATAGGCTATGCCTAAAAAAAAGAGTTTAGTAATTTTAAATCAACAAGTATATAAACTTACCGATTGCTTCCAGTCTCTTGATACTTCGTGATGTGGACACAAAATATACTCGCAGTACGTAGAACACAGAAAACATCACTGCTGCTGGTATCAATAACCAGTAATTTACAACAGCCACCACAATAATAATTCCCAACAGTGCTAATCCTATCTGTAGGACAAAAAAAGAATTAATGAACACAACAGTGCAATAATTGTAACAAGATAGTTTCTGACAATTAGTCACAATCCAATGCACATCCATCACTTTTCAGCATATATACTGATTTTACCAGTTCCCTTCTGATGCCATATTACCTCATCAATTGCAAGAATCATAAAAGAATTTGATAAGCAGCACATCTGCAATAAACACACAAAATATATGGTCAAAACACCTGAAGGGAAGAGACCACTTTGAAGGCCTAAACACGGATAGGAAGGCAGTATTAAAATTGTTCCTACAGAAATATTGTGGCAGGGCCTGTGTGGACTGATCTGATGAACTTCGAGTTCCATTACAAGCCAAGAATTTCTTTACCAGCTAAGTAACTACTGCCTTCTCATGAACTTTTTTCCATGTAACTGCTCCATAATTAAAATCCCAATGCTTGGATTCTGTCACCCTGTCAGACACACAGCAGGTCTACGAAAATACATATACATGCAAAAAGGGAAACACTCCATAACAAACATTCAACTTCCAGTAGCTGGTTTTACAATCATAATATTACACACAGTGGGTGCTATACACAAACAGTGCATGGAAATTTAGTTATTAGATTCTCAGCAATTCAACACTACTGCACTTCATTCCAGAAGCACGTTGCGCAATTTATTTTGAAAAATTTCCTACTCTCAGGACTCCCACAATATGAATAGGTTCAGTTAGGCAGATGGAGAACACATAAAATGTACATGACGTTAATACAATAGGGTCCATGAAATTTTTTTCAGTTAAGTAATATGATGAAGTGCTAACTGAGCTCCCAGATCTTGCCACCAGTGGTGCTAACACTGCAGCTATAGAAAATGGTGTTTCAAAATCTATAATTTCAGTGTAAAGGATATTTTGTAGAATTTGCATGGATCCACCAACATAAATGTCAGTGGTCACTTGCATTTGTAAAGGAAAATCTCCAGTAAAGAAACAGTCACTTAAGCTGAGTGCACAATGTTCAAGCAGCCTTTGTATGAAGTCCAAGAAAATCGACACGAGAACATGCCTGGCAATTAAGCATGCCACTGCTGATAGCGCACAAAATGTTTCAGATTTAGAAGGTGTAAATACCAACTGCTGCATCATTATAACAAGTGAAGACAAAGTTCACTATACATTTTGCTGCAACATTCTTTCACAACTGAAAGACATCAAACCTTTTACAGCAAACATTGTGCTCAGTGACAAAGCCACTTTCATCTCTCCAGACAAGTTGACAGACATAAAATTCGAATATAGGGGAGCGCCCATTCACATGCAGAAACTGGAAGTACAAACAACACTCTCACAATCAATGACCATTGTGCTCTCTTGAAACAAAGAGTGTTCCAGCCTTCCAGGCTTCCTTTTTGCTGCACACACTGTATCTAGACATGTTGGAAGAATTCCTCATGCTGATTTTGGAAGAAGGGGATTAATTACACACTATTCAGCAAGATGGAATGCCTTCAGCGTTTTTAAATTGCAATTTGGGACTTCTTGTATAAAAGGTTTCCACAGAAATGGACTGGCAGTGGTAACCCTATCGTTTGGCCACTTTTTCCCAGTACATTACACCACTTGACTTCTTTTCCTGGGCATACATAAAGAATTCTGTTAAGTCCAACCACTGTCCCCCACAAAGCCAGAACTTGCTAAGAGAATACAAACTACTGCAGCAGGGTACACATGCCATGCTTACAAATGTGTGGACTTAAACTTGAATAGAGACAATTTTTGTCAGACTATCCCCATCATTCTCATTGAACATCTGTGAACTGTTATGTGTAGGTCACAAAAACTTGATAAATATGTATGGTTTCTATTCCCATGCCCCTCACTTCTTGAGAAATACTGTGTTAAAATCATACACATTTCATGTGTCCACCATGTATTAATTAATGTTGCTATACTTTCTCAGTTTTCAGCCATAAATTTCTTGCACTTTTGTCTGCAACAATGCACTTGGTTGTACTTCATCAGAAGATAATCAATCATTAAACCAAATTTAATCAGCAAACTAAACTTAATAAATTCAATAGGCTCGAATATGCTTCATAATGATGGTGTTCTATATCATAGTGAGAACAACGAAAAATTTCCACCAGAATTCATCCTGCAGTTCAGTTTTCTATATATATATATATATATATAAAAGGTCAAACAAGTCAACTGATAATCAAAATAAAAAAAAAAGCTTTAACCACATAAAATTAACATATTAATTTCTTGATACTTCACCAGTGGCTTTCTCACCTCTATACAGTCCATCATTGTAAATGGAAGAATTTCATCTACTGCTCCCATATCCTTTGAGAAGCGGTTCAGTATCCTTCCTGGAAAATGGTAGTATTTACATACAATAAGAAACACAGAACAATAAAAGTTACGGTCGATTTAAAACAGAATGAAACCTTAAGAAGATTTACAATATCAAGCACCTCTCTTTCTATTGCCACCCTTACTTTCTTCCTCATTCACTCACTAACTTTTTATTCAAGAAGCCATTCACTCCATTAAGTAACTTCTGACTTGGTATGCTGCTTGCTCCTATACTATCTCATTCAGCTGCTCAGGAATTCACACTCAGTCATCAGTGCATTAACACTCTCTCTCACATGCTCTTTTCCTGGTACAGAGCAGCTGCTAATCAAGAAATAATTATTGAGCTGTTAAAAAATTCCCTATTCTTAGAAAACCCAAAGGTTTATCACTGCTGTCACAGATGTAACAATACAGTGACTTGTCAAACATTAAGGTTATGCTTCCAAATGGAATGAGAACTCACCAGTACTAGATTTTTTAATGTTAAAATTTACACCTTGTGTATACTGTCAAAATTACCTGAAGGATTGTTATTGAAGAACCACATGGTGGCTTCTGTAATGCTAGACAGCATTGCATTGTGCAGACTTACTGATGCTCTCATGCACATCATGAAGAAACACATTACACTGCATATGATAAGCACCACAACCGAAATCATCAAGCCGGAATACACATATATACAAGTCTCCGTGCTAGGTAGCGATCTAAATTGTGTTAAGTTTCTTGTGGTGCTGTTGGCCAAGTTGTCACTTTGAGATGCAGAAGTATCATTCATAACCGGTTCTGTCATATTGTAGAGTTGAATACTGGTGGCTTTAGACACAATCAAACGTTCTTCTTCTACAGTTGACCTAACACATTATAAAGAAAACTTGCATGAAAAAAAACTGTCCATGTTAGCATGCATCCCCCCCCCCCCACACACACACACAACACAACACAACACAACACAACACAACAATGACTCCAAAAATGTTGTAACAGACAGAGGTACAAAAGCAGGCAGAATATTAATTTCTGTAAAATTTCATTAATACATAGCATATGTCACAAGTATATTGCTATATCTGCAATATGTATTCAGAAACACAAATACCATTATACAAAATGCCTATTGACTACCAGAACAGCATCAGCACACACCAAACACACCACCTGCAACTCTCTCCAAAACACTGCTGATGACAATTTAACACAACATCAAATTTTGAATCAGGAAAAAGGGCGTTCAGAAACTAATGCCTCCATGTTTGTACCTTTACTCCCAAACAAAGTATCAAAGTGAAACAAAACATAAAACATACCTCAGAATGGGTAGCTTGTTTTTACACTTCGTAATTTCACATACTCTCCCTCTTGTTTGATACAACACCAGCACTGAACAAATTATTTTAACCCATGGTTATAAAACTCTTTAGGCTGTTCTTGAAACTCCTTTAAATTCATCATCACACATTAAACAAATTCTGTGAGATGTTTCTTGAGACCTGCAAACAACCAGAAGTCAGGCAGTGCCAAATTCAGGCTGCAGTGAGGGTTTGGAACAACTTCAAATCCAATCCCCTCTATTGCCACTGAAGTGGCAGCATCAGTGTGAGGTCTGGTGTTATCACATTGAAAAATCAACAACTTTTTTTTTCCAACAAACGTGACTGCTTCAACTTCTTTAGGGTCTCTGCGTAACTCCTGGAGTTGGTTTCGTACCTTTGACCACATACTACTGGTGAATGATGCCTCCCTAGCCTCAGAAAATGGTGAGCATGCATTTTCCAGCAGAAGGTTGAGTCTTAAATTTTTAATTTCTGGGAGCAGTAGGATGATTTGACAGTGACTGGCCTTCCACTGCTCAGTCCTAGTGATGCACCCAACTCTCACCACCTGTGACAATGCTGTTCAGAAAATAATTACCCACACTTACATAGCCAGTGGATAGTGACTGACATGCTTCCAGTCTTGTTCACTTCATTTCAGTCATAAGCTGGCATGGCACCCATGAAGCACACACTGTTTTTAACCCAAACCCACAATAATTCCTCTAACACCAGCTGAAACAATATGCAACTTTTCGACTATGGCTCTCTGAGAAATTCGTCAATTTTCATCAAAAAGTGTTGTTGACCTTTTTGCCTGTTCAAATCACAAGTTGAGGTGACAGGCCTTCCAGACAATAGCTAGTGACTCAGATCCAAATTCCTACCACTATCTGTTGATTTCTCACCTGATGACAAATTGTATGTATGTTCACAGTATATTCACCATTAAATTCCAGTAATTGCCAGTGAATGCTGATGGAAGTTCATTTTTTCACATCAAAATTCAATAACTGCTCACTGGTTAATTCACTTCAACACCAAAGTCATCCACTTTGAACCAAAAACAATGCAGAACATCACGTCTAACAACTTTCGGGTGAGACATCCCCGTTGTGTTGTATATAATAATAAAATATATAGGTAAAACAGTCAAACACAACCCATTCAATGTTTTTTATTATTAAGATGCATTCCCACATTGCTCCTTTCAACAACATGCCTCAGCTCTAATTACAAGTCATCCTCAGGTTGATCACTTTTTTTTTATCGAAGTAAACCACACAATTAGCAATGTTATTGTTATTGTTAACTACGAGATCTCATACAACATATATAAAATTGAAGTAAAATGTATTCCACTGTGTAACAGTATTGAAGTAATTTAGTGGAAATTAAATATTATTATATATAGCACATAAAAGTGCAGGGCATTTTTATCATGGAGAGTGGTGGAGGTACTGAAATTAGGAAATTCTTTTTTATTTAACTATGTTTGTGGATTCTTCATTTGTTTATTTTTCGTAGCAATGTAGTATTAGGTCTATGGAAGTTGTAGTTCGGAAGTTTGTTGACCAATACGTACCGTACCAATTAGGCCAACAATTATTTGTGTTAATTCTCCAAATACCGCTGGCTTCCTTAGTTGGCCCAAATATTTTCCTTAATATTTTCCTCTACAAACACAGACAGTTTTTGTATAACACTTTCTTTGAGGACCCATGATTCACAGCCATAAACTACAATTGGTCTAATTACTGACCAATATAACTTCAATTTGGATTTCCTGGACACCAAGTTACTTTTAAAAAGCGTTTTGTTTGCATAGAATGCTTTATTCCCTTTAGGAATTCTTTCTCTAATTTCTTCTTCCGGAGTGTTATTCCCATTCACAATAGTTCCAAGATAGCTGAATGATCTAACCTGATCAATATGCTTGTTGTCCACAATTAGTTTATCTAGCTGGGTTTCTTTCCTTGTACACTTCATGTACTTCATTTTATTCTCATTTACTATTAGACCGAATTGTAATGAAATGTTTTTCAGTTTTTTAAAGGTGTCTATCATTGTTTGTTTAGTTCTGGCAGTGATTAATATATCATCGGCATATGCTGAGCATTATTTTAAACATGTTGATATGTTACCTCTCAGTTCTAGCTGCTTTAAAATATCGTCAATAACTATACTAAATAGTGTTGCTGATAACGGGTCGCCTTGTTTCACTCCTGTCGTTATTTCAAACTTTTCTGTGTAGTTTTGTTTACTTTGACTCTAGCTTTTGTATCTTGTAATGTCCTTGCTATTAGTTTAATTAATTTACTTGGTATTTCATATTTATTTAAGCACTTTATTACTTTATCTCTAAAAACTGAGTCAAATGCTGGTGTGTAATCAATGCAGACATTGTGCAAATCTATGAACAATAACAATGGCATTGCTAATTGTATGGTTTACCTTGCTAAGAAAAAAGCGATCAACCGGAGGATGGCTCGTAACTAGAGCCGAGGCATGTTGTTGAAAGGAGGAATGTAGGAATGCGTCTTAATAATAGAAAGCATTGAATGGGTTGTGTTTGACTGTATTTTACCTATATATTTTATGATTATGTCTAAGAAGCCATACCCCAAAAGAAATTAAAGCTCAAGGAACAACAAACAAGTTGGGATGAGTTCTGCTTCAAATTCAAAACACTGCATGAGATACCTTCATGAAGGCATTACTTTCTGAACGCCCTCCATAAGAGGGTAAGTTCCTTCCACTCTGCAGTGCACTAGCATACGTACCAGTAGGACATCCAGTAATCTCCTCCACTGATGGCAAGCTGTGCTAATACACACATACCAAACACTAGGAGAGTGACAATACAACTTCCTCCTGCAGAGACATACACCCAGTACACTTTGGAACTTACACTGCCTTTGGCCTGCATCTCAGCCAACATCAGAGGTTCTGACTCTGTCCACGAGCTCTGTAACCCATCAGTACCAAGTGGCTCAATGGAAGTACAAGCAACAGTAATTTATGACATGAAATCTTTCCATTTCTCAAGTTTCCTTTCCACTGCTATGCAGTGCTTTCTATGACTGGTTGCTAAATCACACATAATGTGTGAAGCACATAAGCATACATTTTTAGTACTAATACTGTAACCCCCACGTTCAACACTGGCCACCAGCCCTACAGTACTGGGGACTTCAAATGTCAATTTTCACATGAGGAAAGTTAATATACAAAGCATCCCTTACAAGATTCATTAACCCATAATATCACAGAGGTAAATCAAAAGGAATGCCATGTCATATTCTTTCACTTTTAGAACCTGAATTTGGTAAAGGAAAGAACAATCCAGAATTTATTTCTTGCAGTTTAAGGCAAAACACACAAAGAACATGATCCCATCAGCCATAAAAAAAATTACACTACATAAAACCATTCCAATTGTTTATAATAAAGGATTCATAAAAAAGTAGTTATGGCATGTACGCCTCTGAAATAACATGAGGGACGAGCGAGATATTTGGAAGAAGGAGAAGAGAAGGGTGGTTGGAATTCACAGTTTTGTTTGAAATTTTTCTTTCTTTAGCATGTTCTGACATTGCTCATAACAGAAGTCCATTCACCATCAAGGAGCCCTTCTGAGTGTGTAAGCTCACAATGAAGGACAAAGCAGCCACATGCATGACAAAATATGAGAGAACTCTGTCTTGTGTTGCAATAATGCAGCCCTGTCTGTGACTCTGAGTGAGATCCCGAGCTGGTTCTGTGTCAGCCACACAATGAAGCCAAAAACCAAAGAAATATGCAGATGTCAGTGCTCATTTAGAGGAATCAGTTCTTTGGCCTCCAAAAAAAAATCAGCAAAGAAATGAACTGCAGATTTTCAGAGTTCAAGAAACTTCATGTGATATACAACAAGATGGAAGGCTACTGTCAGCACTGACCCACATTTAATGAATTCAGCGTCAATGACACGGATGTGTAGCAGCAGACATGTGCATGTTTCTTTCATACATTCCAAACCTTGGCATCCCATTGTGAGGTTATTTTCAAAGATAAATGTGCAGGATATTTCAGCACAGTCTCAAAATGCAGAAACGTAGTCTAAACAAATTTTATCTTCTTCAAAGTTGCAGGTATTTGGAATCAGAGAACCTGCAGGTACTTTCATCATGGACTTTCTCCAAGTTTAAACACATGATTTAACCAAATGAGCACTAACATCTGCATATTTCTGTGAGCTGCCACTTTGTTTTACATCTAACACAGCACCAGTAAGAAACATTTTCTTCTCCAAATTAAATACATTAGTCTCAGATGGAGCTATTTTATTAAGACACAGGGCAGACCTTAGTCTAATTTCTTAATATATTTGGCCACTTTGTTGTTTCTTATGAACACATTTGCCAACAACAAGACAATTATCCATGGTGAATGGACTTGCTTCCATCATGTAAAGTGTCATGGCATGCTAACACACAATGCAACATCATCAGTTTTGTAAAACACACCAAATGTAGCATGCCTGTGAAGGCAAAATCCCCCCCCCCCCCAAAATGGGAATCCCAGTCATGGCATGTCATGTGACAATCCTCTCTCACCTGCTTACATGCCTTGCCCCACACTCATATGAGGGGGTGCTGATAAGTCCTTAGCTCGACCAGGAAGGAAACAAGCTAAAGTGACCAAGCTCGGGATTTATTCAACATACTCCTCACGAAGCTCAATACACTTCATAGCCTGTTGCTCTAACTTCTGCAAGCCACTCAAAAAAAATTCAGAAGTTTGTCTGTCCAACCAGGTCCCCGCGGCAGCAACGACCTCCACATAGGACGAAAAATGGCGACCTTTCAATTGTTTTTTTCAGTCCAGGGAACAGGTGGTAGTCTGATAGGGCCAGATCCGGAGAATAGGGTGGGTGATCAAGACATTAGAAGCCCAGGTTGGCCAGTTTCTTCGGGATGCAAGTGCCCGGTGAGCCGGGGCATTGTCGTGCAAGAACAAGACCCCCTTGGTGACCTTCCTGCAGCGTTTTTCCTTCAAAATGTCTTTCAATTGCACCAGCAGAGATGAGTAATACTCCGCGTTGATACTGGCCCTTTGGAAGATAATCAATGAGGAGGATGCTGTCTTGATCCCAAAAAATCAAGGCAAAAACTTTTCCAGCGGAATTTTTTGGGGCGGGGTGAGCTGCTATGCTGCCACTCCAATGATTGTTGCTTTGTCTCTGGGTCATAGTGATATAGCCAGGTTTCGTACATGGTCACCAATCGCGACAGCAAATCATTTGGATCCCACCAAAAAAATTTGAAAAGTTGCTCAGACAACTGGCACCGTTGACGTTTTTGATCCGCGTTCAGGCATTTCGGGATCCACTTCATGGAGAGCTTCCACATGACCAAATCTTCATGAATGATGGACCCAACCCGCTCACGTGAGTTGCCCAGTTGCTCAGCTATCGATTTAGCCGAAATCCGGCGGTCTTCCAAGATTAGCTCGTAAATTTAATCAATAATCTCCAGGGTGGTCACTGTATTGGGTCATCCAGGACAAGGCGCATCATTGGTGGAAAAATCACCACGTTTAAACTGGGCCACCCAGTTTATGACGGTGGCATATGATGGTGCATGTTCCCCTAATGTTTCTGTCAGAATGGCATGAATTTCCTTTGGCGCCTTGCCTTGCAGGAAAAAAAAAACTTGATGGCAGCTCATGTCTCCATGTTGTTGAAATCGCGCGCATTGCCTGACATCCTTCCCTTCATCCTCTGTAATAAGAAAAGGCTTGCAATCAGCACATGAACAGGCCCCTCTTTCCAACGATTCCTTCCCACGACATGGGGAAGTAGGTCGGGCTAAGGACTTATCAGCACCCCTCGTATTAATCAGAAACTGCAAACATACTGTCATCAACATGAATATCGTCTCTTGTGTTTTTCACTCACGATAAACCCTTCATTATGACCCATCAGATTTATGACTTTTGGCTGTCACTTCACAATGGGAATGTCTTGATGGCTACATCTAACCATCTTACCACTTGAGATGATTCAGAATCCTGACGTTGCCACTTATTTACAGAATGCTGTGCATTACAGTGGAGAGGAAGCTTTACACTCATCATGTTTAAGTTTTCTTCCTTGTCCTCCACCAATTCTAAGTCAAGCTGTCTGGCACAGTCAAGTTGTCCAGAGCCTTGTAGCTGGGTAAATGTACCTACAGCTTCCACTGCTCCCTGCAATATAAACAGAGATAAGCTCATAAGTATGTTTAAAATTCTACTGAAAACATGTGCTGAGCAATTTCACAATGTCTTTTTCTTCTATCAATGCATTTCAAGATCTCCAGTTTGTTATATACTCACTTTTTACCACTACTAGCAACATCACTACCACTTCTTATTTTTTGGCCATTTCTACGAAGTTAAGGCAGATGTTTGGAGGAAAGTGGTGTGGACTAAGAAGTGCCATGACTGTGTCAGATCGTAGGCAATGGCATTGGTGGTGTTGAAGCTCTTAACTGTATTGCATATATGATGTAATTTAGAAGATTAAATTATATTCTTATATCAATTTTCAGCTCTGACTGGTTAGTAAGATTGCAAATGTAATCTTGATTGATTGATTGATTTATTTATTTATTATTGTTCAATTGATCCATACAGTATGGTGTCATCACCTAACAGGATACAGAACATGTCAAAGGTTGCATACATAAAATAATACAGAAAACAAGCATATAAATAGTGTAAAGTAACAAGAGATAGAGTAAGGCAAAAATAACGAATAAACAATCAGAATATTTACATTTAAAGTCTGTTACAATTTCTGAATAAGTATGACACATATACGTGATACCTTTAAATTAGTACCATTCAAGCATAATAAATAGGTAAGAACAAAGCCAATGAAGGGAGCTGTAGGTTTCCAATCTTTTAACATTTATTGTAGTTGTAGTAGTCATTTAAGTTATAGAATGAGTGAAAGTGTAAAAATTCTTTCAAAGCTTCTTTAAATTGTTTTTTAGTTTGGAGAAGGTTTTTTATATTAGTGGGTAAGTTATTGAAGGCTTTAATTCCAGAGTAATAAGGTCCTTTCTGGAATGTTGTCAGTTTTGTAGATGGTAAGTGTAAATTACATTTGTTTTTAGTGTTCAAAAACTATGAATTTCGGAGTTTATTCTGAAATAATCAGTATTTTCAGCTACAAATAGCAGAAGTGACAACAAGTATTGAGATTGTACTGGCAGTATCTTCAGTCTTCTAAAGTGCTCTCTACAGGAGTCTCTATTTCTTATTCCAATCATAATTCTCATAGCTTTCTTTTGTATTTTAAAAATTACATTGCTGTGGGGAGTATTACCCCAAAATATTATTCCATATGATAAAATTGAATGGAAGTATGAATAGTATATTAATTTCAACGCATCTAAAGACAGAAGGGGTTTTAATACTCTCATAGCAAAAGTAGCGGTGCTTAGTTAGGGTATAATAGCTTCAATATGTTTTTTCCATGTCAGCGAGTTATCCAGAGTTAGTCCTAGAAACTTTATATTGTCAACTGTAGTTACTTTCTTGTCTTTATACATTATGTCAAAGTCATTTAAAGAATTATTTTTTGTCGAAAAATACATAAAATTACTCTTTTCCCAATTTAATGATATCAAATTAGTATCGAACCATTTTTGTATATGTTGGAGGATTTTATTAGCATCATTTCTAAAATTTATTGGATCTGGGTTTGAGATGATCAAACTTGTACCATCCGCAAATAAGACAATTTTGTTATTGTTATCTATGAGGAAGGGCAGGTCATTTATGTACAGGAAGAAAAGTAAGGGGTCCAGTATCGATCCCTGGGGAACACCATGGGTTGTTTTGCCCCATTCTGAATCCGAATTTGAGTAGTTATTGTTTAATACAACCCTCTGATATCTATTCTGTAGGAAGGTTTTTATTAATTTAAAAAATCCTCCTGTTACTCCATAAGAGTTTAATTTATTCAGTAATATATCACGGTTTACAGAGTCAAAGGCCTTTTGTAAGTCAAGGAAAATGCCTCCTACAATATTTTTCTTTTGAAGTTCATTTAGTATGTTATTAATAAAGTTAAACGAACTAGTTCAGTTGAAGATGAAGGTCAAAAACCATATTGCTCCTGGGCTAAGATATTATTGTTTACCACATAATTCATAAGTCTGCTGTACATTATTTTTTCTAAAATCTTTGAGAATGAAGGCAACAAGGAAACTGGTCTATAGTTTGCTACTTTTTTCTTGTCTCCATTTTTAAATATTGGTTTGATAAGAGCGTATTTTAATCTTGAGGGGAAAATTCCAGTTATCATAGCTTTATTAAAGATATATGTTAAATGGAAACTAATAAAAGGTGCACTAATTTTTAAAATTGTGGTGATAATTTCATCATAACCATGGAATTCTTTAGCCTTGAGGGATCTAATAATGTTTTCGATTTCCTTTGCTGATGTGTTTTTAAAGGTTATGTTAGAAAGGGCTCTATGTGGTTGATTCGATATGTAGCAATTAGAAACGTTTTTAGTTTCATGGTTTTTCCCATCGGATTTGATGTTCTTAATAATATTTTCGCTTACTGTTAAGAAATAGTTGTTAAAGGCCTGAGGGGAATTATTATAGTTGGTTGCATTTTTTAATCTCTTGTGTCTATTAGTTTCGTTTTTTATGATGTTCCAAGTTGTTTTAATTTTGTTGGTTGATTTATTAATTTGGTTGTTATAAGTATATTTTTTTGCTTCTTTTATAACATTAGCTAAAATTTTACAGCACTGCTTATAATGTTTTTTAAGGAAGTATCATTACTGCTTCTGGTGTATAAATAAAGTAGTCTTTTATGTTTGCAATAAGTCCTAATGCCAAGTGTCATCCAAGGAGTGTGGTTATGTCTCTTTGTAAACTTATGTTGGGGGAAGTGATTATGAAATATTCTTAAGTAGTTGTTTAAAAAAGAGTTAAACAGGGTGTCAACATCATGGTTGTTTTTGAGACTGAAAACACAGTCCCATGTTTCATAACTTAGGTAAGTTCTAAATTCATTAATTGAGTTCTCGTTTATGTCTCTAGCAGTATAAATATGATAATCTTGTACTTGAGAATTTAAATCCTGTAAATTTAAATCTTTTATTGTCAACATTTGGGCGTCATGGTCCGATAGACCATTAAGAAAAGGTGAAACAGCGTAAGTTGAAATTTTTCGAGTATCAAGAAATATATTATCAATCATAGTACTGGATCTACCTTTCAATCTGGTAGGAAAATATACTATAGCAGTTAGATTATATGTTTAAAGCATTGAGTCAAGCTGTTTTTTCCTATCATTTTCGGAGAGGTAGTCAATGTTTATATCACCACATACGATTAAATTTAAATTGCTTTTATATATTGACTTGATCGAGTCATCAAGTCTATTTAAGAATAAATTAAAGTCACCTGTGGGAGCCCTGTAAGCTACCATTACATGTAGCCTAAAAAAAGTAGTGTTGAGATTTAACATGCAAATTTCAATATATTGGTCTTTGCAATATTTTTTTACATCAATTTTGGAACATCCAAGGCCATTTTGGGCAAATATACAAACTTCTCCTTTCTTCATGGTTTGTCTACAGTAAGCAGTGCAAAGTTTAAAACCTTCAATATTTATCTGATCAAGTTCGGTATATTTAAGATGATGTTCAGAGAAACATAAAAGTTGAAGGGGTGTTTGAAGTATAGAACTAACAAGCTCATCTGTTTTACTCTTTGTGTTAGGGTTATAGAAATTTTATTTACCAATGCTACGAGCCACTGAATAACAGTCACAAGGATGAGGGTAAAACACAGAGCCACAATTTGGAATGATTGTATAAGTTTTGGTTTCAAGAGTGCTAAGGGTAAATAATGTTTCAAAATATAATTCATTGCAGAGATCAAATTAAGCTCTTATTCAAACATGGCAGATCCTTGCTAAGATGGTTGTCACAAAGTAAATGTCAATATACACTCATGATTTACTGGTATCTGCAATACAGTTTAATACACTTACTTTGTTAAGTACGATAATGTTGTCAGCTGTATGCAAGTACTGCAGCTGGTGTGTGACAAGTAATCTTGTCTTTCCCTGCAGGAGGCCACATATACACTCATCAAACAAATGTTGCCCTACTTGTGCATCCACAGCAGACAGTGGGTCATCTAGCAAATACACATCTGCATCTTTGTAAACGGCTCTGAAAAGTGATTAGGTGCTCCATGCACAATGTTCGAAAACAAATGAAAATCTCTAACAATTCATATTTTTACCTCTGAACCAACTATTCAGATTTTTATCAAATTTGGTATTATGGACCTACACTAAGAGTTGCTGTGTAAATTTAACCTCAGTTCACACAGGTGCAATTATGAAACTCAAACTGAACTTCACATAATTTCTAAAAACTGACTCATATGAATTATTGGACTTATAACTGTTATTCAAACATTTTTTAATGACTATCACATATATACAAGATAGATAATATCTAAATCTTGCGATGAATTTAATTGAATTTATATACATTCTACTAATCTAAAACAAGTTGATACCTTGGATAAAGAACAATATTACACACATACAGTAGTAGCCAGTACAATAAACTGAACAAGCCTGCAATCCTAGACATGTATCTGCAATATAATGTAATAAACTCCTGGCATACACAATTTTTAGTTTCTAATTGTTTCATGTATTTGTACATTTAATGTTTATGTAACAATGCTGCCAGCAGTTCAGACTACAGCATTGAATTGTAGGACAATAGTGAATAACACACTGCACAACATGTGAAAGGAAGTGGGTGTGGACCAATTTGAGACAATATGATGGCATTTGTTTTAAGTGACTGAGGAAAACTACAAAAATCTCCAGCAGAATAACTGATATTTTAACTGAGTTTTGAAATGGGCACCTCCAGAATACAAGAGAAGGTAGAATCATTGTCACATGAGTTAACTTGAAGAGCTTCTCTTTTTTGGAGAAAATATATAACTTAGAGTATGGAAACAAGAATAAGACAATGATGTAAGAAACATATTATACCAGAAAATGAAAAGTAATGTAGATTGATAATTGCGAAGTCACTGTAATGACAATGAAAACTAATGTCCTTCAATGCATGTACAATATTCATGCAGGGTTTCAAAATTATGTCACGTGAATTGTGACAGGCTATTTAAAAAATGGGTGGTGGTGGTGGTGGTGGTGGTGGTGGCGGGGGTGGTGGGGGTGGTGGTGGTGGTGGTGGTGGTGGTGGCGGTGGCGGCGGCGGTGGT
>Ga0123354_10001224_pt1 | contig 30412 bp, 19 predicted proteins | sample TergutLab28metaG_2_FD_97872 | JGI IMG/M metagenome (GOLD analysis project Ga0123354, IMG submission 97872) | Labiotermes labralis P4 segment gut microbial communities from Petit-Saut dam, French Guiana - Lab288 P4 | ecosystem: Host-associated > Arthropoda: Insects > Digestive system > Gut ... | reverse complement strand
TCGCCCATCAAAGCGGAGATATAACTTCGCAACGTAGAATCTTCCCGTGAATAATTCGCCGCAATTACCTTTCCTGTCGAATCGACAAAAGCCGCATTTTCATTGGTAAAGCGGGTCATTTTTCCCTGCAAGGCTACTCGCAAATCCTGAAGATTCTTTTTGACTTCCGATGCTGTTCGCGCATGACCTCCGTTGTAATCCGGATTTTTTCCGGGTCCGCCCGACCAAAGCGAATGTTCGTTCATCTGAATCACATCGGTTGCCACTCCACCGAACACCATTGCTCCGATTCTTCCGTTACCCAGCGGTAAAGCTTCTTTTTCCCAAGATGTGGCAGGAAAATCATAATCCAGTTTCAATGCCGGAACGTTTTGTGCATTCCCGTAAATACTGAGAAACAGAATACTCAAAAACAAAAAAAGGGTTTTCATTGTAAATGTTGTTTATCACTCAAATGTATTTCTAAACCGGCTGAATACTTTTTCTTTAACCGATTGGGTGGGCTGAAAATTCGTAGAACTTTCCAGATGTTCCAGCGATTCTTTTTGTTCTTTGGTTAACGATTCGGGCACATAAACAGCGATATTAATCAGTAAATCGCCGGTTCCGTAGGAATTCAGCGAAGGTAAGCCTTTGTTTCTTAATCGTAGTACTTTGCCCGGTTGAGTACCCTGTTCTATTTTAATTTTAGCTTTACCTTCAAGAGTTGGGATTTCAACCGTTCCTCCCAATGCAGCCATTGGAAAACTTAGTAACAAATTGTAGATAACATCATTCTGATCGCGAATCAATTCGGGATGCTGTTCTTCTTCAATCACCACCAGCAAATCTCCGTTGATTCCGCCACGGCGAGCGGCATTTCCTTTTCCTCCGATAGAAAGTTGCATTCCTTCGGCTACTCCGGCAGGAATATTCAAGGTGATAACGTCGTCGTCTCTGACGATTCCTTCGCCATTGCAATGCGGACACTTTTTAGTGATTATTTTTCCTTCGCCTCCACAAGAACTGCATACCGTCGTTGTTTGCATTTGCCCCAATATTGTGCTCATTGTCCGCGTGACATATCCGGTACCTTTACACGAACTGCAGGTGGAGTAGGATTTGGAGTCTTCTGCGCCTGTCCCGTGACAATGCGTACAAGTTACATATTTCTTAACTTTAATTTTCTTTTCAACGCCGGTTACGATTTCTTTCAGAGTGAGTTTTACTTTCACACGCAAATCCGCTCCACGATTGACCCGTTGCTGAGAATTTCTCCCGTTGCTGAAACCGCCAAAGCCGAAATGACCGCCGAAAATATCGCCGAATTGCGAAAAAATATCATCCATCGTCATCCCGTCGCTAAAACCGCCTGCTTGTCCGCTCACGCCGGCGTGTCCGAACTGGTCGTATCTTCTCCTCTTGTCTTCATTGCCTAAAATTTCATAAGCTTCAGCCGCTTCCTTAAATTTTTCTTCAGCCGTTTTGTCGCCCGGATTTTTATCGGGATGGTATTGGATTGCTTTTTTCCGGTACGCTTTTTTAATCTCTTCGTAAGAAGCTGTCTTGGAAACTTCCAAAACTTCGTAGTAATCTCTCTTTACTGCCATTGCATATTGCTTTGTTAATTTGCCACGACAACTTTGGCATGACGAATAACCTTGTCATACAAAGTGTAGCCTGTTTGGATACTTTCAATTATTTTCCCTTTCTTTTCTTCATCTGCAACAGGGAAGGTAGCTACGGCGTCACTCGTTTCAGGGTCGAAAATCTGCCCCATTGTTTCAATCGGTTTCACGCCATTTTGCTGAAGGTAGTTCATAAATTTAGTATAAATGAGCATAATGCCTTCTTTGACTGCCGATAAATCCGTTGCTGTTTCAAGGGTTTTGATCGCACGTTCAAAATCGTCGATGACCGGAAGAAGCCCGACAAACGCTTTTTCGCCTCCCGTTTTGATTAAATCAGCCTTTTCTTTGATTGTCCGCTTACGGTAATTGTCGTATTCAGCCATCAAGCGAAGATAAGAATCATTGAGTTTCGTCAATTCTTCCGACACATTGTCAGCATTCTCCATTTCCTCATTCGGGTTATCTATTTCTATCGCTTCAAAGTTCTGTTCTTTTGTCGGAGTATCTGCTAAATTGTCAGCCGTTTGCGCCCCGTTTTCGAAGTCCTTTTCCTTCTTTTTTTTATCCATGACTTTATGAAAATTTCGTATTATTCTCTGTATTCAATGATTTACAAACATTTTCACTATTTTGTAATTTCACTTTATATTTAATATTAGCAAATATGTTGCCAAAATGCTATTTTGGTATTTATAAGAAAAGTTTTATCTTTGCACCACGAAAACGGAAAATGAAAGGAAGGGAAAACAAAGGGGCATTAGCTCATCCGGCTAGAGCGTTAGACTGGCAGTCTAAAGGTGACGAGTTCGAGTCTCGTATGCTCCACGATAATCTGTAAGAGGCTGTTTCAAAAGCCTCTTTCTATTTTTTATACCTCCATATAGGTTTTACCCCGAAAATTTCGTATCTTTGTACATGTCTTAATGGTAAGAATCACTGATGAGAAAAAATAAAATAACATTAATAATACTTTTACTAATAAGTTTCTCTAACATTCTAAATGCTCAGATAGGAACCTTTTACACTACAGATAATGAACTAATATCGAGCAGTTTAATAAATTACCTCTATCAAGATCGCCGGAATTATATTTGGATTGCAACAGAAGATGGATTGAATAAATACGACGGCGTTAAATTTACGGTTTATAAAAATCACCCGGATGATTCGACAACCATCAAAAATAATTATGTCCGCAGTTTATTTGAAGACAGTTCGGGGCGTTTTTGGGTCGGCTGTATCAATGGTCTTCTTTTATATGACCGTGCGACAGACCGGTTTACGGAAGTAAAGCTATACAACGACAGCGTACTGATTTCTCCACATATTACCTCCATCATCGAGAGCAAAGATCATGATATCTGGATGACTACTTCGGGACAAGGGATAATCAGAATACGGAAAGACGATAAAGTGTATCATACCGACCGGCAATTAACCGAACGTTTAAGCGCTATTCATTTAACGACAATGATTGAAGATCACAATGGTCGCTTCTGGATTGCTTCTGAAAATGAGGGATTGAATATGTATGATCCGGCTACCGGAGAAGTGATTGTTTATAAAGCGCCAAAATTAATAGGCAGCAATCAGATTTCGGCTATATGCGAAGATAAGCAGGGAAATCTTTTTGTCGGGACGTTGAATGACGGATTGTTTAAATTGAATCTGCAAACGCAAAAATTTGACCCTGTCCCGGATGCACATGGCTCAATCATTTCCGTAAAATGTTTATTATTAGATAATACCAATCGTTTATTGGTAGGAACCGACGGTCAGGGAATAAAGATATACAATGAAGAAACACGGCAATTGGAAGACAGCAAAATGCTGGCTGCGCCTTTTGATCTCTCCCGAATGAAAGTCCACGCCATTCTTCAGGACAGAACCGGCAATATATGGATTGGTTTATTTCAGAAAGGCGTTTTTCTTAATCCCGAAAATCCGAACAAATTCAATTATTGGGGACATAAATCTTTTCATCAGAATATTATCGGGTCGGGTTGCATTATGTCTTTGTTGAAGGATGAAGACGATATTCTCTGGATAGGAACTGACAACGACGGGATATATAAATTGGATAGACAAGGTTATTCCTACCATTTGATTCCCGGTAGAAATTCTGTGCCTTATACGGTAACGGCAATAATTGAAGACGACGAAAGAAATATGTGGGGAGGATCGTATTTGCAGGGATTATTCCGGTTGGAGAAAAAAACCGGACATTGCATATATTACAATAATCACAAGGACACCATTGGCGATACCTCTCAAAACAAGATATTCTGTTTGACGAAAGACAACCGGAACCGGCTTTGGATCGGAACCAATGGCGCTGGTATTTACGTCTTTGATTTGAAGAAACTGGAATATGTTGAACATTATTCGCAATGGTCGACCGACCGTTTTATTCCGAACGATTGGATCAATTGTATGCGTTGCGATGAATCAGGTATTATCTGGGTCGGTTCATTCGACGGATTTTTCAGTATTAATCCCGAAATTCATCAGATGGAAGATTTTACAAAGCCCGAAATTCTCCCCGGCAGAGTTGTATATTCTATCTATGACGATAAAAAAGGAAATCTTTGGCTGGGTACTCCCGTCGGCTTGGCATGTTTTAACAAACAAACCCGGAAATCCGTTATTTATACTGTACAAAACGGACTTCCAAGTAATGTAATTTGCGGTATTCTCAACGATAAAGAAGGAAACCTTTGGTTGAGTACACATTCCGGTATTTCAAAACTGAAAAGAGAGGAAGAAAAGTTTATTAATTATTACGTTTTCGATGGATTGCAGGGAAATGAGTTCACTATGGGCGCCGCATTCGAATCGAAAGACGGGGAAATGTTTTTCGGCGGCACCGGAGGCGTCACTGCTTTTTATTCTGAAAAGATTACGGATCAACGTATTCCGCTCAGTCCGTTTCTGACCGGCTTGTATTTGAAAAATAAGGCGATAGTTTCCGGTAATAAATCAGGCAACAAAGAAATCATCAACCGGTTCATATCCGACGCCGATACAATTCATTTAAGTTATGACGATAATATGTTTGGTCTGGAATTTTCTACTTTCGATTTCGGTTTTTCCGAACGAATCTATTATCAGTACATGCTTGAAGGATTTAATTCGCAATGGATAACCACTAATCCAGGTGTTAACCGGATTAATTTCACCAATATCAATTACGGAACCTACCAATTGAGAATCAAAGCGTTTATTTACAGTAATTCGTCGGAAGAAAAAGTCATAACTTTGGTAATCGGACCTCCCTGGTATCTCACATGGTGGGCTAAATTAAGTTATTTTGTTCTGTTTGCGTTGATAGCATGGGGAATCACATGGTTTATTTCGGAAAAAATACGTCACAAAAACGAATTGTTGCATAGAGAACATGCCGAGCAAATCAGCGAAGCCAAATTACAGTTTTTTATCAACGTTTCACATGAAATACGCACTCCGATGACGCTGATTATGGGACCATTGGAAAAACTGCTAATGAAAGACAATCCAACTGTGTTACATAACACGTACTTGTTGATTTACCGGAATGCACAACGGATTTTACGATTGATCAACCAATTGATGGATGTCCGGAAAATCGATAAAAACCAAATGCAACTGAAATTCAGGGAAACCGATATGGTTGGTTTTGTTCAGGACATTATGAAGTCGTTCGAATACGCTGCTCAAATAAAGAATATTGATTTTTCATTTAACCCCGAAGTACCGGCTTTGAAAGTTTGGGTCGACTTGAATAATTTCGATAAAGTAGTGTTTAATGTGCTTTCTAATGCCTTCAAATTTACAAATGCACAAGGTGAGATTACGGTCAAACTGACTACTGGAACTGACGTTTCAAAAAATGGACCGTTACGAGACTATTTTGAAATTCGTATTATTGATTCCGGCATTGGTATTGATGAAGAAAAAATTGAGAAAATATTCGAACGTTTTTATCAAATTGACAACGAATTAACCAATTCCAATTTTGGTACGGGAATCGGATTGCATCTCGCCCGCTCACTGGTTGAATTACAGCATGGGATTATTTATGCCGAAAACCGGACCGATCGTACCGGCAGTTGTTTTGTCATTCGAATGCCTTTAGGAAATAATCACTTGAGAGCGGATGAGATTGAAATCATTTCGGAAAACAAGCCGATGGAAACCTTTGCTTATTCCCGGAAAGAAGACCTTTTCGATATCAATATAGAACCGGATATGGAAATCGCTGTGCGTTCCAAAACAAAGTACAGGGTGCTAATCGTAGACGATGAAAAAGAAATCAACGATTATGTGAAAGCTGAATTAGACCCTTTATATAAAGTCAGCCAAGCAAGTAATGGAAGAGAAGCGCTCGAATATGTTTTAGCTAAAAAACCCAATTTGGTAATCAGCGACGTCATGATGCCTGAAATGGATGGAATTACGCTTTGCAGAAAAATTAAATCCAATGTAAATGTCAATTATATCCCTGTGATTCTGCTTACAGCCAAATCAGACGATAAAGATTTGGCGATCGGTTTGGATATCGATGCCGATGCTTATATCGTAAAACCGTTTAATCCCGAAATTCTCAAAAAGACCGTATCTAGTTTATTGAGTAACCGCGAACGATTGAAAGACAAGTTTCACACCCAATTGGAAGGGAAAATAGAATCCATTGAATTGAAAGCCTTCGATGATGTTTTGATGGAAAAAATAGTAAAAATCATCAATGATAATCTTTCCAATCCGAAACTCAATGTTGAAATGTTAGGCTCCAGCGTTGGATTCAGCAGGGTTCACATCCATCGGAAATTGAAAGAACTGACCGGTCAATCGGCGCGAGACTTCATTCGTACCATCCGTTTGGAGCAGGCAAAAAAATTATTACGCCAGAAAAAACTAACCATTTCCCAAGTAGCCGATGCGGTAGGCTTTACCTCATTGTCCCACTTCTCGGCAAGTTTTAAAGAATATTATGGAATTTCTCCAAAAGAATATATGGAAAGCGATTCCGAATAAATAAAAAGGGCTGAACCAATGAATGTACCATTATGTAACCGGTATGATAAAATATGTAACCGGTGCAGTAACTTATATACTATTATGAAAAATTTATGTAACAAGCATACTACTTATTAATTGTAAAAAATCCTTAAATTTGTCAGCTAAAACATTAATCATTTTAACTAATTAATAATATTTCTATGCGATTAAAGAAAATTCGATTCAAATTGTTACCTTTTGTTGCACTTCTACTTTTTGCCGGAATAAATTTCCCCGGAAAGATGATAGCACAAATAAATACAAATGGGATACCTATTACGGGTACCGTTTTGGATCAAACCGGAGAAGCCGTCATTGGAGCGAATGTTGTTGTAAAGGGAACAAACATTGGCGCAGTAACCGATGTCGACGGCAATTATTCTATTCAAGTTCCTAATGAAAATGTAACTCTTCAATTCTCTTACTTAGGTTTCAAAACACAGGAGATCCATGTTGGAAACAAGAAGAAAATTGACGTCACCCTTAATGAAGACAGTCAATTATTAAGCGAAGTCCTTGTGATTGGTTATGGTACGATGAAACGAAAAGACTTGACCGGCGCAATTACTTCGGTTAATTCCGACGCTATTGCCAAATCAATTCCAACCTCAATCGACCAAGTCTTACAAGGCCGTGCCGCCGGTGTGCAGGTAGTGCAGAACTCGGGGATGCCGGGAGCAACTACCTCTATTCGTATCCGCGGCACCAACTCGTTAAGCAGTTCCAACGAACCGATTTATGTGATTGACGGTGTTGTGATTGACGGTGGCGGACTTAACGGAAGCGCCAATACCAATGCTTTGGCTTCCATCAATCCGTCGGACATCGTTTCATTAGATATTTTAAAGGACGTTTCCGCTACAGCTATTTACGGTTCTCGCGGTTCCAACGGGGTAATCATCATTACTACCAAAAGGGGACAAAAAGGCGAAGCGAAAATCGACTACAACGGTTATGTAGGCTGGCAACAGCTCCCTAAGAAATTGGGCGTTTTGAATTTGCAACAATATGCCGCGAATCGTAACACCTTGGCAAGTTATAACTTGGTTAACTCCAACAATAATTTTGTCCGTCCCGATTTACTGGGCAGAGGAACCGACTGGCAAAGCGAATTATTCAGTACCGCCATGACGCAAACGCATAATCTTACTATTTCCGGAGGAACCGATAAACAAACCTACAGTTTGGGCGGAGGCTTTAGCAAACAAGACGGCATTGCCGCCGGTTCGGGTTTTAAGCGGTTAAATCTGAACTCTGCTTTTGATGTACAAGTGAATAAGTGGGTGAAGACAGGTATCAATTTTGCATTTGCCCAGACCAATCAAACAGTCACCGTCAGCGATCAGTCTTTGATTAATGTGGCGATCCGAACCACGCCGGATGTGCCGGTTCGCAACGCAGACGGTTCATTTGCCGCTTCAGATGAACAATTTATGCCAACCAACCCAATGGCTATGGCATTACTGATTGACAACCATAATGAAGTGATGGATATCCGCGCCAACCCGTATATCGAAATCACGCCGACAATTATTCCGGGATTGTCTTACCGCCCGGAACTTTCGTTCGATTACGCCTTGACAAATAACTACCGGTTTCAACCGACTTATCAACTTTCTACTACTCAATTCAACGAGGTAAATCAAGCGGATAATTCCAAGCAATACAATAAATATTGGAGTGTGAGACATGTATTAACCTATAACAAAACATTTGGGCTGAATGCGCTCACTATTATGCTCGGTCAAGAAATGACTTCCTCTTCCTGGCAATTTTTGTCGGGATCACGTACCGGATTCCCGACAAATACGGCTACCGACTTGACTTTGGGTGATCCTACTACTGCGTCGAACAATGGATATACAGGAGAACGCAAAATGGCTTCATTTTTAGGTCGTATTTTTTATTCCTTCAATGATAAATACATGTTTACGGCAAATATTCGTAGAGACGGAACGAGTATATTTGCTCCCGGTAAACGCTGGGGATGGTTCCCTTCGGCAGCCTTTGCATGGAGGGTTTCGAATGAAGATTTCCTGAAAGATAATCCCGCCATTAGCAATATGAAATTGCGTTTAGGCTGGGGCGCTGCCGGAAATCAAAACATTCCGGTATCCTATCCTTATTTGGCGTCTTATGCTGTTTCTCCAAGCAACTGGGGAGCAGGCTTGATGGCGCAAAATCTACCGAATGAAGATTTAACATGGGAAACGACCGATTCTTACAACTTCGGGATTGATTTGAGTTTGTACAAAAACCGGATTGAATTTGTTGGTGATGTTTATTATAAAAAAACACGGAATTTGCTGTTGCAATCGATTCTTCCTGCTTATGTCGGAGTGTCGGGTACGGGATCTCTATCTTCTCCCTATGTCAATGTAGGTTCATTGGAAAACAAAGGAATCGAATTATCATTGAATACCATTAATATAGATACGCGAAATTTCCAATGGCGCACCAATCTGGTCTATTCGTTAAACCGGAATAAAGTGTTGGAAATTAATACGCAAACAGGTATATTAAACTACCAGATTTCCGATAATATGTGGGGCAGCGGCGGAAGCACGGTTGTCAGTCGATCAATGGTTGGTCAACCCATCGGTCAATTCTATGGCTACCAAATTATAGGACGCTTTGAAAAATCAACAGACTTTTATATGGTGAATAAAGACGGACAAGTTGTCCGCACGCCGGTTATGGCTAACCTGCCGATTGATGAAAACAGTGGCGTCTGGATTGGGGATTTTATTTATAAAGACCAGAACGGCGACGGCGTCATTGACGAAAAAGACCGCGTAATTATCGGAAATCCTGAACCCAAGTTCACCTACGGTATAGGAAATACTTTTTCCTATAAAAATTTGGATTTTACGCTTTTTTTGACCGGATCCTACGGCAATGATGTTATCAATTACGCTCGCCGGTACATGGAGAATCCGCGTCGCAATATATCGAACCTGTTTACGAAAGCGATTAATTATGCCAAGTTGGATTTGATTAATCCGAATGGTCCGAACGATTACCGTAATGTGCAGATTGTTGGCGGCGATTGGGATATGCCGAGATTACCATTGACAACGGCGACTTCCGATTACGACTACGCTTTCAGCGATCGTTATATCGAAGACGGTTCTTACCTGCGTATCCAAAATATATCATTAGGATATACGCTACCTCATCAATGGGTCGACAAAGCAGGCATTTCCAACCTGAAGATTTATGCTAACCTGCAGAATGTTTATACTTTTACCAAATATTCCGGATTCGACCCCGAAATTGGTATCTCTAACGGATTAAATGGAGTGGATAACGGACGTTACCCATCGCCACGCATGTATACGATTGGTCTTAATCTCTCATTTTAATTTAATACGAGTAATATTTATGAAGACAAAAAATATAATTTACCTGCTAACCATTGCTTGTACAGCTTTTTTATTTGCTTGCAATGATTTCTTGAATACCACGCCCAACGACAGAATAACGGGAGGAAGCCTGACGAATGGCAATCTGGCGGCGCTTACCGCTCCATTATACAATAAGGTATGGTTCGATTTTAACGGGCAATTTTATTATGGTTTGGGTGATGGCATGGCGTATAATCTGAATGCTCCCTATTCCGATTATATTTATCCTTTTGCCGATTTTTCGGTAACCGGATTAACAGGTCCGCTGGTAAACGCATGGTCGTCTTTTTACCAAGTGATTCAACAATCCAACGTAGTAATAAAATCCATCAATTTAAGCAATGCCGATGAGTCTTCCATGCAGCAATATATTGCAGAAGCCCGTTTTATGCGAGGATTAGCATACTGGCATTTAGCTTCTTTATGGCAGGACGCCATCATATCGGATGATCCCACGCCATTGGCAACAAATCCGGTAGTTAATCTCAATCCGCGAAAAGACGTCTACGAATTTGCTATCCGCGATATGGAATTTGCCGCTAAATATTTACCTGAAACTTCAACGCAAGCAGGCCGTGTTAACCGTTACAGCGCTTTCGGAATGTTATCACGGTTTTATTTAGCTTATTCCGGTCTTGTTGCGAGCGATTACGGAAACAATCCGAATGTGGGAACCCGTGATCAGACTTATTTGGATTTAGCGAAAAAAGCAGCGGAAATGGTTATCAACAAGGGTCCTTTTAAATTAATGAATAATTATCCCGATTTATTTAAGATTGAAAACAACAACAATCCGGAATCCCTATTTGCTTTTCAATGGATACCCGGTTTAAACAGTTCTAATGGATCCGGCGTTATCAATACGCAGCAAGCTTATTTTGCTTTCAGCTCGTTAGTGACAGGTGATGACGCCGCATGGGGCGGCGGCGGAACCGGTTGTCCTTATGATATGGCAAAAGAATATGAATTGAACGATACCATTCGTCGCAAAGCTACCTGGATGGGTAATGGAGACTATTATCCTGAAATAAGTAAATCCAACGGAGGATTGACTTATAATGAAGCGACTTTTTCGGCTGCTCCACGTTGGTTGAGCGTAAAAAAAGGCGTAACCGGTTCAAATAAAGACAATCCTGCAATTGGACGTATGAATTCGGATTTAGATAACTACATGCTACGCTTGGCGGAAATTTATCTGAATTATGCCGAAGCTATTCTTGGCAACAATGCTTCGACTTCCGATGAAACGGCTTTGGAATATTTCAATAAAGTACGTACCCGTGCGGGAATGCCTCCAAAAACAAGTATTGCTTATGAAGACCTCCGGCATGAACGCCGCGTGGAATTTTGTATGGAAGGCCGGTATTGGTATGACTTGGTTAGCCGCGCTTACTACAAGCAACAGGAAGTTCTTGATTATATTAACAATGAACAAAATCGTGGAACGGTAATTAATTACTTGTTCGATGCGCCTAACTCGTTAAGGGTAGATCCCGACAGATCTCCAGGCGCCCGGCCTGTAGGTAAAGCAAGCCCTGCAACTTTTAAGCTGCCTTATCCGGAATCGGAATCCATTCAAAATCCATTATTGGGAGAAGCTCCTGTTCCTTACACTTTCACGGAAGACAAAATAACTGATTTGTTTAATTAGAAAAGAATACAAGAATGGAAAATAGAGTATATAAAAAATTATGGATCGGATTTGTTCTCTTGTCGCTCTCTTTTTCGGCGTTATTTCTTAACGCATGTAAAGATAATGATTCGGGGAATGAAAACGCCGCCATGTCGATTACAAAAGTTTATCTGGAAGATGCAACTTCTTCCGTAACTGATCGCTTAGTAACTTTTGCCCGTCTCGGACAAACCATACGATTGGAAGGTTCGGGTTTTGTCGGAGTGAAAAAAGTATATATCAATGGATATAGCAATTATTTTAATCCGGTTTATGTTACGAATAATTCAATGTTGGTAACCATCGACGCCGGCAAAGCGCCGACATTCGATGCACCTGATGATGTACGTAATACGATTCGTTTGGAAAAAAATGAATCAAATTATTTTGTTTATGATTTTGATATCCGCTCGGCTGCACCTACAATCACAGGCTTTTCTCACTCCATGCCGCAAGCCGGAGACAGGATTACGATATATGGTACCGGATTGCAGGGAATTACGAGTGTAACTTTTCCTGGTAACGTTGTAGTTACCGATGGTATTGTATCGGATGATGAAGATGGTAAATTTTTCGAAGTGACTGTTCCTCGAGACATATCGAAAGATGGCGGATCTGTATTCGCTACCGGTTCCAACGGCGGCGCTTATTCTCCGGCTTGCTTCAATTTTACAAAAGGATTATTCCACAACTTCGATGATGTCCAGAATTATTCATGGGGTTCTGGTATAGACAATACAGCTTTGACTGCTAAAATACCCACATCGGGCGATGGTCCTAAATCGCAAGGCGGGTATCAGGTGTTTAATTCCGGAGGAAATCTTGCAGGCGGCGCCGATCAGCGTTTCTGGTTGGTTTCAACACCGGTATTTACCCCGGCTACTGCCATTACCAATCTCATAGCTGCTGCTACTCCCGTTGATCAATGTGGGATTCAGATGGATATTTATGTAGAAGGAACATGGAATTCCGGCGTCATCCGGTTTGTAATGGCCGACGGCTATGGCAGTTCGAGATATTGTATGCTCTATCAACCGGTATATCCGAATGGAACGGCATACGATCCTGCGGCCTTTGTTAATCCGGGTTGCTGGTTTACGATTACCTTGCCGTTTAGTTTAAGCGCTGATTTTACAGGTAAAACGCTTGGCGATGTGGTTACTCAAATGAGTAATGCTTCTTATGCTCAATTCGGACCATGGTTTGAAAACAGCGGAGTAAAAGACGTTTTTGATCCGGCGCCGGCAACCGAAAAGATTTATTTCGACAATATCCGTATTGTACCTTTGACAACGCCTGCTTACAGCGATTTTCCGGATGAATGATTAATAACTAATTAATTGATATGAACATGAAAATAAAAAACAGTATATTTCTCTTACTCGTAGCCTTGTCTGTGGGTTTGAATTCCTGTTACGATACAAAAATGAAATGGGGCGACCCGTATACGCATCCTTCGGCAAAAGATTTGCCATTGGGATTACAGGAAGCTATTTCCAGATATGATGCGCTAAAAGCTTATACCAATTTCAAATTGGGTGCGGGCATCGACTTTAATCTCTACTTGAACAATGAGATGTACAGGAACACGATTATTCAGAATTTTAATGATATTACTCCTGGTAATGAGTTGAAACAGCAATCATTGATGAACTCGAAGGGAGTTTTGAATTTTGATGGCGCCGATAAGGTGATTGCACAATTAAGAGCCTCCGGTTTAACTATTTATGGGCACAACCTTGTATGGCACAATCAGCAACAAGCCGCTTATTTGAATAGTTTGATTGCTCCGACGGTTATTCCCGGAACTCCCGGTTCCAGTTTGATTATTAACGGCGATTTTGAAGACGGATTGAACGGATGGAATATTCCTTATTATGCCGAAAATGTGTCTGTAACTACCAATGAAGCTATCGACGGAACCCATTCGATGAAAGTGGAAGTCGGTGATTTTGGCGGCTCAAAATACAACATTCAAATCAACGGTCCTGCATTCCCTATTATAAACGGACATAAATATGAAATTTCATTTTTTATCAAATCAGATGGAGAAGGACAAATTGGTTTGGATTTTCCAAATAAAGATCTTACCAATCAATATCCATGGACAGAAGGGCAAGAGTTGGCTTCGACCACCTCTGTATGGACTAAAATAACTTACAATCCCACTGCCACTCCCGATGGAATGGTTGCTACGACTGATAATAATTCAATGAATTTCAGACTGTTGCTGGGTGCGATGAAAAATGTGACCTATTATATCGATGGCGTAGAAGTTGTCGATTTGGATGCCGCGACGGAAGTTAATTATGTTGAAAACGGTGATTTCGAATCAGGCGAAATAGATCCTTGGACTGTTCCCAATAAGGGTGCGGGAGTAACTGTAACAGCCGATGCTAAATATAATGGGAACTACGGATTACAGGGAATTTCCGGCGAAACTTCCAAAAACGATTGGGACCTACAATTCCAAAGCGTAACAATGAATCTGGATGTCGATAAAACCTATACCTGTTCTTTCTGGGTCAAATCCGATATACCGGGGAAAGGACGAATCTCCTTTAATGGAAAAATAAATGACGGTTCGGCCAGTGGAAATCAATATCCTTATTTGAATTGGGACGGCGCCGGTACAGGAAGAGATTTTGCTACCTCAAGCATCTGGAAATTAATATCTTTTGATATAAAACCTTTTTCTTCGACCCTGCAATTAAGTTTTGATTTCGGACAAGTACCGGATGTAACTTATTTCTTTGATGATGTGAAAGTAGTAGAAAAAGCGGCAGCGACAAGTCAAAGTTCGAAAAATTTATTCCGCTCCGGACCTGTCACCATCGACAAAACGCCCGAAGAAAAAGCGGCGATTTTAGATTCGGTATTGGTTAATTATATTGATGCGGTCGCTTCTCACTATAAAGGCGCAATTGCTGCTTGGGACGTTGTGAACGAGCCGATGGACGAGAATGGAGCAGTGCGCGCAGGTACTGAAGATCTCACGCAAATCAGCACATTCTATTGGAGCTATTATCTCGGGAAAGATTACGGTGTAACCGCTTTCAAAACGGCGCGCGTAGCCGATCCCGATGCGAAATTGTTTATTAACGATTACAATCTTGAAACGCCGGGCGGAACAAAACTTCAAGGCTTGATAAATTATGTGCAATACATTGAAGAACATGGTGCAAAGGTGGATGGAATCGGCACCCAGTTGCACATCAGCTTAACGACTGATACAACGGCAATTGATAAAATGTTTCAGACGCTGGCGATAACTAAGAAATTGATTAAAATTTCGGAAATGGATATCAAGATAGGATCCTCTTCGCCTACTGCAGATCAATACGCTGCGCAAGCAAATATGTATCGATTCGTTGTGTCGTCTTTTATCAGAAATATTCCGGAAGCGCAACGTTACGGCATAACCGTTTGGTGTGTTTCCGATAATCCGGAAGAACATGTTAATTGGATACCCGACGACGCTCCGTGTCTTTTTGACGCCAATTATGCCCGCAAACACGCCTACAAAGGTTTTGCCGACGGCTTGGCAGGAAAAGATATAAGCGCAGATTTTAGCGGAGATTTAGTATATTAGCATTAGTTAATTTTTATTGATTTTTAGGCAAATTGTATTGTTTTTGAAAGTCATCGCAGTATGTTAAAATGTTACTGCGATGACTTTTTTGAGTTATCACCCTAAAATAAAGTTAGTAGCATCTTAGGGATGCGTCAAAAGGCTTTCAAGTGATCATGTCATTACAGGCTTGACTTGCGATGATACGACAATTTATAACGCCTCCAAATTGCTTGGATTGATAATATTCTTTCCTTCCGGAGTATATAAATAATCTAAACGCTCTTGGTAGTGTTCCTCGATTTTGCCTCGTACCATTTTCATTGTTGAATTTAACAAATGATTCTCCTCGGTAAAAGCTTCCGGAAGTACTGCAATTGCTGAAGGCAACCAGCGCTCCGGAAATTCGCCGGCATACGTGCCGGCGCCTTTATAATCGTTGATAATCTCTTGAATTTTAAGCAATGCAATTTCTTTGGCTTCTTTTGAATCCCATGATAGACCCTGTTTTGTTTGCGCTACATAATTCTTCAACTGTTCTTTATCGGGAACAATCAGCGCTACGGTATAAGGATCCTGATTATTATGGAGCATCATTTGTTCGATATATTTTGATTTATCACAAATACCTTCCTCGATTCCTTCAGGACTGTATTTTTCACCGTCGCTGCTAATTAATAAACTTTTGAAGCGTCCCAGCACATACAGGAAACCGTCTTTATCCATATAACCCATATCACCGGTATGTAACCAACCATCGATAACAGTTTGTTTGGTAGCTTCAATATTTTTCCAATAGCCCAACATTACGTTTTCGCCTCTTATCACAATTTCGCCTTTTTGACCAAGCGGCAACTCATTTCCTCCAATATCACAAATCTTGAGATCCATGTCGGAAACCAATACTCCAGAAGAGCCTAATTTATGTTTTCCCAATTTGTTGGCAGAAATGACGGGCGTAGCTTCCGAAAGCCCGTAGCCCTGAAACATCGGTATGCCGATTGCATAGAAAAAACGTTGCAACTCAATATCCAGCAAAGCGCCTCCTCCAATGAAAAAGCGCATTTTACCGCCCATAGCTTGACGCACTTTTGAAAACAGGAGTTTATCATAGATAAGGAGCAAGAGCTTATTTCCGATTTGATTCCATCCGCCCTTGTTGTATCCCTCTTTATTATAAGAATATGCCGTTTTTAGTGCGTGTTCGAAAATTTTCTCCGTCGTTTTTCCTTTTTTCCGGACAGTGCTTTCAATATTTTTCCGGAAGCTTTTCGCTAACGCAGGAACACTCATAATGACAGTGGGCTTAAATTCATTGATATTCAAAGGAATATTTCTTAATGATTCCATTGCTGTTTTCCCCGCCTGCACAGTGGCGACATTTGCCCCATAAGCCATAAACGAATAAAAGCCTGCCACATGACCGAAGCAATGATCCAAAGGAATGATAATAAGATTACTGTCTTCCTGAGTAATTTCAATGAGCGACATGGCTTGTTTAACATTGGCGGTATAATTACGATGCGAGAGCGCAACTCCTTTAGGATCGGCAGTTGTTCCGGATGTATAACTAATTGTTGCAATGTCTTGTTCCTTCACCGCTTGACTTCGGGCGATCAGTTCGTCTCTGCGGGTTTTTAAGTATTCGTCTCCGCTGGCAAGTATTTCGCTTAAAGCGATTTCTTTGTCTTCATATTTTTCTTGCGGATCGAAGATAATGATTTTTTCAATTAAGGGAAGCGATTGAATAATTCGGCGAATTTTCTTTAACTGGCTTCCGGAAACGACAATATAACGGGTTTCAGAATGTTGAAGCCTGAAAATTAAATCGTTGCTTTCCTCTAACTTAACGGAAAGAGGAACGTTGGCGGCTCCTGTATACAAAATTCCCAATTCTCCGATAATCCAATCGTTGCGTCCTTCCGACAACAAGGCGACTTTGTCTTCCGCTTGCACGCCGATTTGCATCAATCCGGCAGCGAATCGATACACTTGCTCTTTTGTTTGACTGTAAGTAATAGGTCCAAAAACAGTTGTTTTCTTCTCCCAAAGAAACGTGTTACTTCCGAATTTATCAACACTTTTTTCAAATAAATCAATAATAGTTCTTTCCATAAATAATATTGTTATAGTTTTCCGCCTTGTGTGAAAACGCAAAGATACAAATTTTCTATTAAAAAACAATTTTAGGGAAGACGATCCTGTCCGTCTCTTGTAACTCGCAATTATTTCATCAATTGCATCAAATGAACATCGTCAAAACCGGCGGGGGTTTTAATCCATGATTTCAGTAAGCCCGACTGTTTATAACCGCATTTAGTTAACAAGTCGAAACTAATCGTATTGCTTAAAGGTATATAAGCATATAATTGATTCAGATGTAATACGCCAAATGCATAATCGGCAGTCAAGAGCAAAATTTGTTTTCCAAAACCTTTATGTCGCTGTTGGGCGTCGACTAAAATTCCGATGCCAGCCCGTTGATGTATCGGGTCATAATCGTACAAGTCAACCGTTCCAACCATATTTCGGAATTTTTTTTCAACAGCCATCAATCGCAGTTGCCGTGTATAGAGAATTCCTTGCAACGAATCGGTTAAATAATCGCGTAAAGAGAATTTGGAATAAGGCGTTAAAGTAGAACCATATTTCCATAATTCCGCATTGTTTTCCCATTCATAGAGAATATCCAAATCTTCCGGCTCCAACGCTCGCAACAAAAGTTCTTCGTTTTCTAAAAAAGCCATAATTATAATGTGTTGTTAATGATTTTTTTAATTCTTATTTCATTGGCTGCTATCGTAATATTTTTTTCGGGATGATAGATCGCGAATCGCACTTTTTCTCCGGAATATTGATCCATCGTCCGAATGATTTGCTCGTAAGAAATCGTCGATTTATCGAATGTAAATTCTTTGAAAGCTTTTCGTGCAGGGAAAAAGGTTTTGAAAGGCTTCATTATTTTTTGAAATGCAGAAACAGTTCCATACGCAACAATCGCCAATCGAATCGCGAGTTTAATAAAACGATTCGAATGCGGATAATGCTTGTTAAAGAAAATTAGCATTGCTTCGTAAAAATGTTTTACATACTTAATGTCCTTTTTTGTACTTTCGCCTTTGTAATGAATGATCGGCTCAGGATAGTAATAATTTTCATAACCGGAATGGGCGATTCTGTAAGACCAATCAATATCTTCTCCATACATAAAAAAATGTTCATCCAAATACCCTGCTTTTTCGATCGCCTCTTTTCGAACCATCATGAAAGCGCCTGCCAAAATATTTACCGTATGAAGATCGTTTTTATCCAAATATTTCAAATGATATCCTCCAAAACGCCTCGAATAAGGGAACAATTTGGATAAACCCAACATTTTACAAAACGAATTCCATGGAGAGGGGAATCCTCTTTTGGATTCCGGAAGAAACCGTCCATATCCGTCCAGCATTTTTACCCCTAACGCTCCCGCTTGCGGATTTTCATCCATAAACCGGCAGATATTGATCAACGATTTTTCACCTATGACCGTATCGGGATTCAAAAGCAAAATATATTCGCCCCGCGCTATCGCTATCGCTTGATTGTTTGCCCTTGAGAAGCCGACGTTTTCTTGATTTTCAATGAATTTTACATCAGGAAACAATGGCTTCAAGTATTCCAGCGAATCATCGGTAGACAGGTTATCCACAACAAAGACTTCAGCGTCGATATTTTTTATGGCAAGAAAAACCGAATCCAAGCATTGCTCCAGAAAATACTTAACGTTATAATTAACAACGACTATTGATAGTTTCATTTTATAAGTTACAAGTTACGACTTCTTTTTCTTATTCTATTTTCCTCTATTACAATTTGTCTATTATCGGAAAGGAAACGAAGCGCTTCAATTAGACGTTCTTCGGGATAATCCGTCGCCTCAGCCATTTCATCCACAGTCATTCCTTTCCCGTTTAATTGACTTAAAACCGCTTGAATCAACCGTTCCATATCGGACGACCGCATATTCTGCCGCTTTTTATCAATACAAACATCGCATTTTCCACAATCTTTCGCATCTTTTTCTCCAAAATATTGAAGCAGCATTTTACTTCGACATTGTGTTTTGGATCTTCCGTAATCGACGACGTTCTTTATCCGATTGATTAATTTATCTCTTCGCAGCTCATATACCGATTGCGGAATAAACAGGTATCTTATTTCTTCCCGATTCTTGTTATAGTAAATCGTCGGTAATTTCTGAGCAGGAATATAATGGATAATGTTTTTTTTCGACAACAAGCTCAACGACTCATAAACCGCATGTTCCGACTCTCCCGACCGTTGCGCCAGTAAATTTTCATCGATATGAACATAATCGGCAAACAATCCGGTATAGGAACGTAAAAGTATTTGAATCAGATTCTCGACCGTCGCGCTAAACTCTGAAAATTTATACAATTCATCGCGTTGAATCGTAAACAGTAACTTTGATTGTTTGTCGGTATCTTCAACATAAGTGATATATCCCGAAAGGTCAAGTATTTTTAAAGCGTTATGAACTTGAGTAATGCTGTATTTGTAAGTTGCACAAAACCGCTCGATTGAAAAATTATGCCCGGTATCCATTCCCGTATTGATAGGAATTTGAAAAAAATACGCTAATTTCTCATAGACTTCTTTGATAAACTCGCGCCCTGGAAATTCCTCTTTCACTCTTTTTTTTAATTGCGTAACATCTCTCGGCGAGAAAAGGGCGACAGCATAAGCTTTTTTCTCATCCCGTCCCGATCGACCCGCCTCCTGAAAATATTCCTCCAAAGAGCCCGGTAATTCATAGTGGATAACCAAACGAACATCCGGTTTATCAATTCCCATGCCAAAAGCATTCGTACAAACAATTACCCGGCATTGGTCGTTTTTCCATTCGTTTTGTTTACGTATTTTTTCGTCGGGATTCAGTCCGGCATGAAAATAATCGGCGCTGATGCCTTGACGTTGCAATTCAACGGCAATCTCTTTTGTTAATTTACGACTTCGCACATAGACAATGGAACATCCTTGTATTCGCGATAAGATATGCACCATTTCGAAGATTTTATCTTCGGTTTCACGAATGACGTAAACAATATTTTTTCGTTCGAAACTTTTGCAAAAAACATTTTTTTGTTTGAAATGCAACTTTTCTTGAATATCATCAACCACATCGGGAGTTGCAGTCGCCGTTAAGGCGAGTACCGGAACCTCCTGAAGGTATTCGCGAATTTCGGCAATACGCAGGTAGGAAGGGCGAAAATCATATCCCCACTGCGAAATACAATGGGATTCATCGACAACTAATAAACAGACATTTAAATGTGGGAGTTTAGCTAAAAAAAGTTCGGTGGTCAACCGTTCAGGCGAAACATACAAAAATTTGTAATTACCATAAATGCAGTTATCAAGGGCAACGATGATTTCGGAACGACTCATCCCTGAATGAATGCAGGCGGCTTTAATTCCAAGTTTTTTCAGATTATCTACCTGATCTTTCATCAAAGCTATCAGCGGCGTCACCACAAGACAAATTCCTTCCATCAACATCGTAGGAACCTGGAATGTTAATGACTTTCCGCCTCCTGTCGGCATCAGTCCCAAAGTGTCTTTTCCTTCGTAGACGGAAGTTATGATATCTTCCTGAAGCGAACGAAACGAATCATACCCCCAATATTGCTTGAGAACTTCCTGAAACATAATAATTAATGATTAATTTTTTTGATTCCAATAACGATCAATCATTATTTATTCGAATATCTTTGATTAACAACTGGATGCTTGTTTTATTATTGTATACGTTTTCTTCGATTGTATAACAAATATCAAACGGTTTTCCACTTTTGATGTAATCATGGTGTGGATACATTCCAAAAGCAATTGCCGAGACGACATCTCCGGTAGAATCATCAACCACTTCCAATTTAATATGCTCCAATTCCTTGCCAACCAATTTGCTGCTTCCTGAATCCCGAACGGCGAACGAACAAAAAACCGGTTTTTGGTTTTCAGGTCCAAAAGGATTCATTCGCTTCAAATCAGATAAAAGCTTATAGTCTATTTCGCTGAATTTCAAAGTCATATCAATGTCCAAGGTTTGAATCATCTGTTCCTCTTCCATGAATTTATCGGCAAAAGTTTCGAGACGGGATTCTAATAATTTCAAATTTTCTTCCAGCAGAGTAACGCCTGCCGCAAACGTATGTCCTCCGAAATTAAGCAGAAGATCTTTGCAGGATTCTATTGCTTTGTAAATATCAAAGCCGGTTATCGAACGAGCTGAACCGGAAATATAACCGGCAGATTCAGTTAAAACGATGACCGGTTTGTAGTATCTTTCGGTCAATCGTGACGCTACGATTCCTATCACGCCTTTGTGCCATTCTCTGTTAAAGACTACTAAAATTTTCCGGTTAGTCATTTGAGGATCGTCATCAATCGCTACGTATGCTTCATCAGTGATTTTTTTGTCTAATTCGCGACGATCATCGTTGTACTGGTCAATGCTTTCACTCTTCTCTTTGGCTGATTTAAAATCTTTTGCTAAAAGCAATTCTACAGCTTCTTTCCCGTTCACCATTCTTCCGGAAGCATTAATTCGCGGTCCGATTTTAAAAACAATGTCGCTGATTGTGATTTCTTTTCCCGACAAACCGCAAATGTCAATAATACCTTTGAGTCCTTTACTCGGATTATGGCTTAATTGCCTCAATCCATAAGCTGCCATAATACGATTTTCTCCCGTAATCGGAACAATATCCGAAGCAATGCTGACGGCAACCAAATCAAGTAAAGGTCTCAGGCTCGAAAATTCAATCCCATTACTGAGAGCAAAGGCTTGCATGAATTTGAAACCCACTCCGCAACCGGAAAGGTGCTCGTAGGGATAGGAAGAATCCAGCCGTTTGGCGTCCAGTATAGCTACTGCATCAGGTAAGATCTCATCCGGCATGTGGTGATCACAAATGATGAAGTCAATTCCAATCGACATGGCATAAGCAACTTCCTTAATAGCCTTAATTCCGCAATCCAGACAAATAATCAACGATACACCGGTTTCAAGGGCGTATTCGATACCTTTGTCCGAAATACCATACCCTTCGTCGTAGCGATCCGGTATATAGTAATCCAGATGAGACGACCATGTGTTTTGTTCTAAAAATTTGTAAACCAGTGCAACGGCAGTTGTTCCGTCCACATCATAATCCCCATAAATCATAATTCTTTCTTTGTTCCCTATCGCCTGATTTAATCTATCAACAGCTTTATGCATATCCGGGTACAAGAAAGGATCGCACAAATCTCTCAAATTCGGATTGAGGAACTGTCTTGCATCTTGTTCTGTAGTAATTCCTCTTTGAATCATCAAAAGGCAGACGGCAGGACTTAATCCGAACTTTTTTGAGAGTTCGTCTTTTTTAAGTTTTTGTTCTTTTGTGGGGTGTTGATAATTCCATTTGTTAGTCATTTATATTGTTTTTTTCTTTTATATCACGAAAAATCAATATTTAAAGTTTTTTTGTTACCTGTAAAGGACAAATTTAATCCAACTTGTCAATTGCGGGTTTGATCCGCAATCTCCCTATACGGTTACTCAAAATATTAACCTTGCAAAGGTACTGAAAAAGTATATAAATTCCTACGATAAATAACAAATTCAATATTTATTTTTTTTTCATTTGAAAATGATGATTTATTGACTAAAAATAATTAACTTGCAACGATTTTTATCGAAATATCTACGTTGAAAGGAAAGAAAATCGATGCCGGTACGTTATATAATTAATTGTGCTTCTAAAAATATGCGGAACTATTTGTATATATCAATTCTGTTGCTTGCTTCCGGATTCCGATTGCAGGCGCAGGAATTGAACGCTACGGTTAACGTGAACAGCGATCGTATTCAGAGCACCAACAAAAGCGTTTTTAATGCTATGCAACGGTCTTTGAGTGATTTTATCAACGGAACTCAATGGAGTAATGCAACTTTTGCGCCTAACGAAAGAATTGATTGTACGTTTTCGCTTACCATCACGGAACAATCGTCGGAAACTACGTTTAAAGCAGAATTATTTGTTCAGGCGCGTCGTCCGGTATATAATTCAACGTATGTAACTTCTATTTTGAACTATCGCGATACTAAAGTCGAATTTGAATATACGGAAAACGCTTCCTTGCAAATTGTACAAACATCGATAGATAACAACCTTGTAGCTACTATCGCCTTTTATTGTAATTTAATTTTAGCTTTGGATTTTGATAGTTTTTCACCCCAGGGTGGAAGCATTTTTTACCGTCAAGCGCTGACTATTGCTATGCAAGCGCAATCCAATGCAAATTGGACAGGTTGGTCGGCTTTCGACGACAGAAAAAGTCGTTCCTCAATTATCAACGCTTACACGGATGAATCCGTAAAGCCTTTTCGAGATATGTGGTACGCCTACCACCGAAAAAGTTTGGATGAGATGGCGGCTAACCCCGACAGGGGACGAACAACGCTTTTAAACGCTTTACCGGTATTGAAAGATGTGCGTAATGTCCGGAATTCGGAAATTCTTCTTCAAATGTTTTCCGATTGCAAATTGGATGAAATAGTTTCAATCGCAAGTAAGGCGACTGCAGAAGAAAAGCAATCCCTTTACGATTTGTTGCGAAATGTTTTCCCCGCATCAACAACACAACTGGAACCTTTAAAAAAATAATTTCTGCGATGCTTCAAACACTTATAATACAGAATTATGCACTAATATCCCGATTGGAAATCGATTTTCCTTCGGGATTTTCCGTTATTACCGGCGAAACCGGAGCAGGTAAGTCCATTTTATTAGGAGCTTTGTCCCTGATTCTGGGACAGCGAGCCGACGTCAAATCAATCAAACAAAACGAAGAACGATGTTTGATAGAAGGCGTATTCGATATTTCTTCCTATCAATTGGATTCGCTTTTTTCCGATAAAGGATGGGAATACGACGCCCGGCAATGTATTTTGCGGCGTGAAATTTGGGTATCCGGAAAATCGCGGGCTTTTATCAATGACAGCCCTGTCGGACTGAACGACTTGAAAGAGTTAGGCGCTTTTTTGATTGATATTCATTCCCAGCACCAGAATTTGTTATTGGCGGATAATCAGTTTCAATTGCAGGTTTTAGACGTTTTAGCAAAAAATAAAGAATTGAAAAACGAATACCTCTCGACTTATAAGGAATATATTCGTATTGAAAAAGAAATTAATGAATTAAAGGAAAAAATCAACATCCGCAAAGTGGAAGAAGACTATTTGCGGTTTCAATTCAATCAATTAGAAGACGCTCGCTTGCAAGCCGGAGAACAGGATCTGCTGGAACAGGAATCGGAAACCTTATCGCATGTAGAAGAAATAAAAAACGGACTTTTCCGGTTGGAGCAATTGCTTTCAACCGAAGAAACCGGAGTCGTTTCCGCTTTGAAAGAATCGCTTAAACAGTTACAGTCCTTACAAAAAATATATTCCGCTTCGACGCCTGTAATGGAACGGATTGAAACGGCTTATCTCGATTTGAAAGATTTAGCGTCGGATATTCAATTCCGGCAGGAAAAGCTGGAGTTCAATCCCGAACGATTGCAGGAAATCAACGATCGCCTGCATATCCTATATTCTTTACAGCAAAAACACCGGTTGGATTCGGTGGAGGCTTTGATAGAATTACGCAATAACTTGGAGAAGCAGATTCAGGAAATAGACCATTCGGGCGAAGCGCTGGATGTATTGGGGGAAAAATCGGTTGAATTATATGAGCGGGCGACAACGCTTGCCGGAAAACTTTCTCAAACGCGGAAAGAATCTTCCGGAGCGCTTGAAAAACAATTAGTTAAAACAATTAGCATATTAGGTATGCCAAACGTCCGGTTTTCAGTAGAAATCAAAGTGAAAGAAACATTTGATTCCAATGGTTTGGATTATATCACTTATTTATTTTCGGCAAACAAAAACTTGGAATTGAAGCCGGTCGCTCAAACGGCTTCCGGCGGTGAAATATCCCGTTTAATGTTGGGAATTAAATCGTTAATCGCAGGAGCAATGGCTTTGCCCGCAATAATTTTCGATGAAATCGACACGGGAGTCTCCGGTGAAATAGCCGATAAAATGGGAGATATAATGCATCAGATGGGAGATACCATGCAAGTGATTGCAATCAGCCATTTACCGCAGATTGCCGCAAAAGGCGAAACGCACTATCTTGTTTACAAAGAAGAAAACAGCGATTTGGCAGAAACTTGCATCCGCCGGTTGTCTTACGAAGAACGCATCAGGGAAATCGCTCAATTGCTGAGCGGAGCAAAATTGACGTCCGCAGCTATTGAAAATGCAAAAGAGCTGTTGAGGATAAATAAAAACGATTAAATATGAGACAAATAAATCAATCAAGCGACAATCGCCAAACACCCGGCGACAAGCGGCAATCCCAAATGATTTTCGGAACGCGTGCAGTCATTGAAGCTGTGCTGGCAGGTAAAGACGTTGACAAAATTCTGATGCGTCGCGACCTTCAAAGCGATTTGTCGCGCGAACTTTTCCAAATTGTAAAAGGAACGAATATTCCCCTTCAACGAGCGCCGCAGGAAAAATTAGACCGGCTGACAAAAAAAAATCACCAGGGAGTGATTGCCTTTATTTCGGAAGTAACCTACCGGAAATTGGAAGATATAGTACCATCGCTCTACGAAGAAGGAAAAACGCCATTGATCGTCTTGTTAGACGGAGTGACCGACGTACGTAATTTCGGAGCGATTGCCCGCACCTGCGAATGTGCAGGCGTGGACGCCATCGTGATTCCGTCGCGTAATAGCGTTTCGGTTAGCGCCGACGCGGTAAAAACTTCTGCCGGAGCTTTACTAACGCTGCCGGTATGTAAAGAAGCAAGCATTACGGAAGCTGTCCGTTTTTTAAAAAACTGCGGCTATAAAGTAATAGCAGCCACAGAGAAAGCAAAAAATAATTATACAACAGTCGATTATGCCAATCCGGTCGCTTTAGTGTTGGGCGGAGAAGACTATGGCATTTCAGCGGATAATCTTCGCCATTGCGACGAATTGGTGAAAATTCCGGTGATGGGAGGCATCGCCTCATTGAATGTTTCGGCTGCTGCAGCCATCATACTTTACGAGGTAGTAAGGCAACGTACATAATCCTTCAAATAAAGTATATTATTTCATTTAAAAGATTTTTTTTAACCTGTTTTGATATTGTGGAAAAAACATATAACTTTGCGAAAAAACATGAGGCATGAATAATACCGCGGAAGTAAAGCAAAAAATATTGGTTGTTGGTAGTAGTAATACGGATATGGTCATTAAGACCAATCACTTACCCCATCCGGGCGAAACTGTTTTGGGTGGAACGTTTTTTATGAATCCTGGAGGAAAAGGCGCTAATCAAGCGGTAGCAATCGCCCGTTTGGATGGACTTATCGCATTTATATGCAAAACAGGGAGCGATATTTTTGGACAGGAATCCAAGCAATTATTTGAAATTGAAGGAATCGATACTTCTTATATGTTTATCGATTCAATTCATCCTTCAGGAGTTGCTTTGATAACAGTTGATTCGAAGGCTGAAAATTGTATTGTTGTGGCGTCAGGCGCAAATGCCGATCTTTCGATAGCCGATATTTTGGCTGTTCACGAGGCAATTGAAAAAGCCGATATTATTTTGATGCAATTAGAAATACCGGTTGATACGGTAAAATATGTTGCTGCTACTGCAAAAAAGTTAAATAAAAAAGTAATCCTGAATCCGGCTCCGGCTCAACCTTTGGACAATGAATTGTTACAATCCCTTTTTCTGTTAACGCCTAACGAAAAGGAAGCCGAAATGATTTCAGGGATAAAAATTATTGACGCCGATTCTTTACAGGCATGCGCCCGCGCAATTTGCGACAAAGGCGTTCAATCGGTAATTATCACATTAGGTTCAAAAGGCGCTTATCTTTATAATAATACGCTCCATGAAACTATTTCATCTTACAAAGTAACTGCAATTGACACCACCGCCGCCGGCGATATTTTTAATGGCGCGCTTGCTGTTGCCATATCGGAAGGATGCGATTTAGCAGAAGCAGTAGGTTTTGCCAACAAAGCCGCAGCAATTTCCGTTACACGCTTAGGCGCTCAATCGTCAGCGCCTTATCGTCATGAAGTAGATGTATTTAATTAACTTTAATTTCTATCATAATGAAAAAAAATTTCTTAATGATTGCATGCGTCATTTTAGGGTGTATGCTTGTTTTTTCCTGTAATCAACAGACGAAAGAAACAAAGGGAAGTATTCCTGCAGAATTGACAATCACCAAACAACAATTAATGAATAAAATAAAAGGTGGTTGGGCAGGACAAACCATTGGCTGTTCATTCGGAGGTCCAATGGAATTTCAATATTGCGGAACAATGGTTCAGGATTATGTTTCCATTCCATGGCATGATGGATATCTGAAGTGGTGGTATGAAAATGCTCCGGGACTCTATGACGATGTATATATGGATTTAACTTTTGTCGATGTCTTCGACCGGCTGGGTCTGGATGCGCCTGTCGATTCTTTTGCCATGGCTTTCGCTAATGCCGGTTATTCGTTGTGGCATGCCAACCAATCTGCGCGTTACAACATTCTGAACGGAATCATGCCGCCGGAATCGGGAAATTGGCTAAATAATCCTCACGCCGACGATATTGATTTTCAAATCGAATCAGACCATTGCGGCTTGATGTCGCCCGGAATGCCGAATGCGGCGGCGGGAATAGCGGATAAGATAGGACACCTCATGAATTACGGCGATGGCTGGTATGGAGGAGTATATGTGGCAACAATGTATACCTTGGCTTTTATGTCGGATGATATTAATTTTATTGTTGAGGAAGCGCTTAAAGCCATACCCGAGCAGTCGCGATTTTATCAGTGCATGAAAGATGTTATCCTGTGGCACAAAGCCTATCCCGACGATTGGAAACAGACATGGTTTGAATGTCAGAAGAAATGGAGCGAAGATATCGGTTGCCCCGACGGGGTGTTTGTTCCGTTTAACATCGACGCCGTAATTAACTGCGCTTATGTTCTCATCGGATTATTATACGGCAATGGCGATTTTGCCAAAACGTTAGAAATCGCCACGCGCTGCGGACAGGATGCAGATTGTAATCCGGCTACGGCAGGCGGTATTCTGGGATGCATTCTGGGATACGATAAAATTCCCGACTATTGGATGAAAAATGTAAAGGAAGTGGAAGATATGAATTTTGCATATACCAATATTTCATTGAATAAAACCTATCAAATGAGTTTTAACCAGGCGCTTCAAATGGTTGAGCGAAATGGCGGAAAAATAGACGGTGAAAACGTAACCATAAAATGTCAACAGCCGACGCCTGTACGTTACGAAAAAGGATTTGACGGACTGTATCCAATAGAGATAAAAAGTATTAATCATAAAATAACAGAACTTGGTCCGGTCGAATTTGAAGGAACGGGAATTGTTGTCAAAGGCGGTGTGGCATCTCCCGATAAAAATTATGTGGCAAAGATGGAAGCGTATTTGAACGGTAAACTTGTTGAAACAATCAATCTCCCTGTAGATTACAGAGTCCGGCGAAACGATTTGTTTTGGAAATACCAATTGCCCAAAGCAAAATACACGCTTACTTTCAAATGGTTGAATCCCCGTCCGGATGCAACGATTAATTTTACTGAAGCTGTCATCTATTCCGACGCTCCATTGCATATCGAATACAAATAATTCATAATTTAAACTCATCATGTTTATAATTCACTCTTACCCATTAGCCGTTTTGTTCTGCGTTATTACCATGCTATGCTGGGGATCGTGGGGAAATACCCAAAAATTGGCTTCCCAGACCTGGAGATACGAATATTTTTATTGGGATTATGTAATCGGGGTTTTACTCCTTTCCATCATCTTTGCTTTTACATTGGGAAGTTTCGGCGCCACCGGACAATCTTTCCTGAAAAACTTGGCACAGGCGGATTGGTCAAACTTAGGCAGCGCCTTTATCGGAGGAATCATTTTTAATGCCGCTAATATTCTGTTGGCGTCGGCAATTGCGCTTTGCGGTATGTCGGTAGCTTTCCCTGTTGGGATAGGATTAGCGCTAATATTAGGCGTTTTAGTTAATTACTTTGGAGCCGCCAAAGGGGATCCCTCGTTTATCTTCATTGGGGTTATCCTGATTGTCATTGCCATATTACTCAATGCTTTTGCATATAAAAAAGCTTCCATTGGCGCTAAAAAAATATCCAACAAAGGAATTGTGATTAGTATTGCTGCCGGCGTTATTATGGCTTTTTTCTACCGTTTCATTGCAGCATCCATGGATCTGAATAACTTTGCCGAACCGGCGGCGGGAAAATTAACGCCCTATACTGCCGTCTTCATTTTTGCCTTGGGAGTACTTGTCAGCAATTTTCTGTTCAATACTTTTGTAATGAAGAAACCGGTTCAAGGCGAACCGATCCCTGTCTCGGGATACTTCAAAGGGAATTTCATTACCCACCTGATAGGTATTTTGGGAGGCGTCATTTGGTGCGTGGGGCAATCGTTCAGCTTGATAGCATCCGAAAAAGCAGGCGCTGCCATTTCCTACGGCTTAGGACAAGGCGCCACTTTGGTTTCCGCTTTGTGGGGAATCTTGATATGGAAGGAATTTAAAAATGTGCCATCGACCTCTAATTGGTTGAATCTGGGAATGTTCATCCTTTTCATCATCGGGTTGGGATTTCTTATTTATGCGGGAGCATAAAAAGACATTTGTCGAGGTTGTCTCAAAAGCCTTTTTGACGATTATGTCATTGCGGGCTTGACCCGCAATCCCCTGAGAATAAGTAATATTTTTTCATGGGATCCCGCGTCAAGCGCGGGATGGCAGGCTTTTGAGACAGCCTCGCTTTTCTTACCGGTTTTTGCATCACTCAGCGAAACGCCTCTTCCGCCGGATTTTACTTCATCCCCCGTAACCTCAAACTGTTCAGTACCACGCTGACGCTGCTCAGCGCCATAGCTGCGCCCGCAATCATCGGATTGAGGAGAAAGCCGTTGATGGGATACAAGACGCCTGCCG
>Ga0123354_10001221_pt1 | contig 30444 bp, 16 predicted proteins | sample TergutLab28metaG_2_FD_97872 | JGI IMG/M metagenome (GOLD analysis project Ga0123354, IMG submission 97872) | Labiotermes labralis P4 segment gut microbial communities from Petit-Saut dam, French Guiana - Lab288 P4 | ecosystem: Host-associated > Arthropoda: Insects > Digestive system > Gut ... | reverse complement strand
TTCAGCCGCCGTGAAAGCTTCTGATAGATTTTTCAGCATTTTAAAAATGCCATATAGACACATTCAGGCAGTACCAACCACAGTTGTTTGGTTTTGTAGGCCGCGGTCGTAGGTCGGTGACGGCTAATTTGTATGTGTGTACGTCAGGGGACGGAAATGGTTATTATTATTAGCCTACTTTCCGTCCTAATCAACAATCAATAATAACAACATGGCAGATGCATGAACTTGCGAGCCACGAGCGACAGTACCTTCACTTAACGTTTGGGTCCTGGAATGCTGTTATGATGGTAGTGAACTTAAAAACAAATTTGATCCCATATACGCCGTGAAGACGTATGGAGGGTTGGAGTTATAGCTCCAGTTACTCTTGACTTCGGCACTAGATGAATCACCGTCACGCTCCGGCCACATCACTCCCAGGGGAAGGATCTCCGGTACCCGCAGAGTATGACACTCAGTGCGCCATATAGCCGATCGGGATGCTTTTGGTGAGAACGACAACTTTTCGAATGTGCTGTTTTTGACAAATGCAAAATAGCTGATAACGTTGCGGTGGTGCGAAAATCCTCGTTACGTTTAGGTCCGATGACGATCATAATGAACGATTACAGCTGGGCTTATGAATTTTAGTAAAGACATCCGTGTATTATGTATGAAATATTTTATGTAAGTCAACAGTCACTAACATGACAAGGATGAGAAGTTTTGAGGTTGTATTCGTCAAGTTCAACCTACGCAGAGTGTGTTCCGCAGTAATGAGTTTTTCACATAATGCAATTTAATTAAATTCTCATTTATTAAAGTGCTAGCTTTAGAGCGCAATGGCCAATTACAAACATAATACAAAAATAAAGCAATATAACGCAAATTAACGTAAACCCACACGCATAAACAACACAACATTCAACAAAAAGTCAGATTTAATTACAAATTAGTTAAATAATTAAAGCCGTAACTTAAATGAAACGTCAGTTCACGAACTACAAGCGTAAAGTCTGTTTTAGAATACTAATTTGCTTACTAAAAGTATCCATGCCATTGCATAGCAAATTTACGGCTGTTGCACATCTAGCGGCAGGGCAAGTTTTGCGTGAAGCAGAAAACAGGCGAAGTTTCTAATATTACGAGATGGAACTCTGAGACTAATATTGTGAATCAAGAAGGAACACAATTTTGATCCTGCGAAATCATATAGTTTCGACAGATGCGTTCTAACCTGTAAAGTATATAACTTTAGAAGCTGTAGTGCATGAATGTAAGTATAAGGAACATGAATAAAGAAGCGACTGAAGCATGGAGCCCGCAAACTTCCGTTGGATGTTCTGCAGCTTGTTGGCATCAGTAGTCATAATGTTATTCCGAATAGGCGAGGTATATACTGACTTGGGTCTAAATAAGGCATAGTATAACAGTAATAATCAATAGCAGAAAAAGAGTAGGTCAAAGATACAGTTGGTGATGGCACAAAGTATTTAGAATCCAAAAGTACTCCTAGATTTCTGACGGCATCGGTATGAGTTTCACATTTGTCGCACAGTATGTAATTAAAGTTAATTGCCCAAGTTTTTCTTGTAAATGTAAGGAGTCTAGTTTTGTTGGTACGTGTATTCAGTTTCATACGGTTAGCAGTACACCCACCGTGTTTTGAATCAGTGTCGCTCTGTATATGTGTGCAGTCACTGAGCTCGCGGTATGAAAAGTTTTGATATCGTCAGCAATAGGAGGTATCGCAAGTGTTCATTAGAATTGAAAAGATCAGTGGTGGTGGTGGTGGTTGTTCAGTTAGGCCTTGTTTACGTGCTGACTCCGGAGTCAAATGGTCAGTTACAAAGATAGTAGAGGTACGTGGATACAAATAACTCAGTTCAAAAAATAGCGAACCTTGGACAAAAAGGCGTTAATAATAATAATAATAATAATCTAGTTCCGTTATGCACTTATTGTTAAGTTTTTCATTTACAGCCACTGCGACGCTGGCGTTTCACCACATCAAGTTAAAGCATTTTAATGTGGCCAACATAGTGGACGTTGCTTTCAAGTGGTGAAGGTGTCCTTTTTATTTTGTCCCTGAGAACAGCAGCTTTCTCGCATAGGAAGCCTGCATCCGCTGAGACATTCCGTGCTCAGGAACACGGTAAAACGGACACATAAACTTCTACTTCGTGTTCGGGCGGTCCGAGGTTTAACTCTCGGCCCGCAAGCCGGCTGTCGTGATGTGCGGTTTTCCTGGTATTCCTCAGTCCACACACATCTGAAAATGGTTCACAGCCACTTCGTTACGCATTCGTCACTTACGGTGTTCGACTTTGCATTACATAGGAAGTTGAGAAGCCTCGCTAAATTAAGCGAATCCTTTACTTAGGGTTTTAAATGAATTTCTATCCCTGCTGTCGACATTTATTGTACGATTTTGGGTGAAACTCGGTGCGTGGTATCTGAACATAATGCTGTTGGACATTTGAAGCTTTCGTCGGAATGGTCCCAGGGAAGTCCGTACATCATTTACGTACATTTACGCGTGTACCGTGAAAGCGCATGATATTTGGAAAGTCTTTGTAAAGCCCGTGTGCTACGTCGTGGAATATACCACGTGCAGTCTTGATGTCCTCAGTAATTAATCCTTCTAAATCAGCAGCATGTGAGAGATGTTTGTATCAGGATTTCCTCTATGCAAAAGACGTTGCTTCATTTCACACTGAACGAAGTCAACATCGTGACAGGTCTGTGACTAAATAATGAGTGCAAGTTACAGTTGCAATTCCAAGAACGACAGCGACAGAGATGAGTTGTCATTCCTGTCCATTCATCTGTAACTTCTGATTTGACACAATGAACACCGACGAACGTGACGTGTCATGGGGGTTACTCTCTCAGTCCTGACGTCACGTGCCGATCAGCAGTTGAACCGTAACGCGCAGTGTTTATATACGTAAAACCGTACGTGTGACTGTCGTCTACGCGGGTGTGAAGCTTTGAATTTGACAGCGTGGGTGGGCGTCTCTTATCTCTGGGCGACGCTTACAAACAAAACGTGGAGATCCTGCCAAAAACGTGTCTATCACTTTCCACGGATCGCCATTTGTCAGGTGTTCGGTTCATGTAACATGCCAAAAGTCAGTTTTTTTACGGTGTTAACGAGAAGAACAGAAACAGGTTATATTGGAATTAACTCGCCCTTACAATACGCGACTGTACGTTAGTCTGCTGTTTTTTTTTTTAACTGGAATACGTCGGTGGCTTGTCATACACGTGTGACAATTTCACTTCCCCCGTGAAACCACTGCCAAGGTAGAAGCAGTACTTCTTGGTAACCAGCGTTAGGTTTAGTCAGTGGTTTTGCAGGTGGAAAATAGCTTCGTCTAAGATTTGGCGGAAAATCTTCTTGTTGGTGTTATAGTAAGTCGAATTTATAAAGGCATCGGCATGTGGATTGCATTTCTGTTTATTTTGCTTTTTGTAGCCTGCTGTGATTCAGTACTTAAGGTGATAGTTACAGTAGGTTCCTCTGTTATTACGAAGGCATTTATTTATAAACACTATCGCCGACGGCGGGTGCGGCATACAAGGCTGCACGCCCACGTACAGGACAGATTCTCGGCTAAGACTATAGACCAGGGGTAGCCACAACGCGGCTGGTGCACGTCACTGATGCCGCTCACACAAGTCGCCTGTAAAAAATAACATTCTGGTAGTTTGCTTGTGCATGGGGCTGGCATTGACCGGTGTTTCGAAATATTTTATGAGTACAAGGAGACTCATAAAAGACCAACGTTGATGAACAGAAAAAAGAAGCTGGCAAGTAAACAAAAGTTCCATTAGTGCATCGCTGATGCCGTAGTTGCATTTAAATTGCGGCGTCCGAAGGTTGTCTCGCTGGGCACCCCTCCTATAAATTGTCGTTCGCGCATTATGGGTTTTAGAGGAAGGGCATAAGGAACGACGAAGGTAGAGAACCGCAGAAATGTCGTGGTCAGATTTCGGTTAGAAACTAACTCCCTGGGGCATAGTTCTTGAGCAGTTAATAGTTTTTCAGCTGGTCATGAAATCGCCTATCATTTATTGGAACTCGAAGGTTCATCATAATGTTCAGAAGCTCAGCAGTTCATAAACCAGCTTTTCAGAAGGAATTTTTGGCGCTATGTAATCTTAACAGTTGATAGCATCGTTAAATAACAGGCTTAAGAACATCTTCATAAGAAAGTCTGTTTCAGTAGCCGGGATAGCGTAGTCGGTGCGGCAAATGAGCTGCGGGCTGTACGATCCAGATTCTAATCCTGTCAGAGGCAAGAGATTTTTCTCTCCCGTAGAACGTCCGACCGGCTGGGGCGCCCACGCACGCTCATGTCAAACAGGTATCGGAGGCGTCTTCCACCATGGTAAAGCGGCCGAGGCGCTAGGCTGACCTCTCACCTCCGTCTAGTTCTGAGGTTAAGAACGGATGGAGGTATACGTCCACTCCCTCCCCCGATATGCATTCATGGCGTGAACAAGGACAGTTTTTCCTGTACGTGTAAGAATTATGAGAGATTGTGTCTCATTTGCATCTTTGCTGTCCATTAACGAAGGGTCGAACTTGCTTCGTTGTACGTTGCAAAACTTTGAATCGAATGGGAGAAAAGTGACATCTGAGTTCTACTGCCGGTGTGTATTGGAGGGTTGGATCGATGGCACAGTGGCCTGACCTTGACTGAGGCGCACACTACCGTAGTCTGTCGTGGATATTATCCACCTTAACCGGGAAGCATGCGGTCTGGGCTGACCAACGGAAGTTAGCAGAATGCTGGAAAGATATAGACCATATTTTGTTTCAGAGAACTTCATTTGATGACGTGACATGTGGTGATAAACGCCTTGTGATAACTTGACGGGTCACAAAAGCATAAAGAAATATATAAAGTTATATTTAAGAACTGTTGGGCCATTATTCCACGTGACAAATATCGTATGTTACTTCCGTCCGGCTCGCTTGTCCGATTAACATAGTCCACTCACCAGAGCGGTCACACGTGCGGCGGAATGGCGGCGAAAAGTATCAACCGCCAATTGTCAGATAGGATATGGACCCTTATGAAATAGTTTAAAGGCACTGCTTTATTTTGCAGTTGCCACAGTTACATGTTACGCCGTGATCCTGTGATTTATTGTATTTACTTGTAGTTTTTAGCGGCGCCGTCAGTTTCAGATGACGTTCCTTTGGTAGGATGATTGCTGGATAGTGAAAAGGAAAGGAAAGAGAAAGAGAAATAAGCATTCATGGCCTAATTGGGATGACAGTCCTTTATTTTTCTGGAAGGATGAACACCACGAAAGACCTTGGTGAAAGCAGCAGGTGTTGTGGCCAAGACCGGAACCGAAATCCTGCCGAATACAAATTATAAGCGGTACGGCTTGAACCAACTTGAAGAGTATGATTCTTTGATTTCCGTATGGCGTTTATTAAATTTCTCATGTCATCGGGTACTGATGGACTGTGGAACTTTGTTCTAAATTAAGCCGCGAAGTCATGCTTCAGAACCTCATTGCGGGAACCGGTGCATGTTAATTGGGATTGTTGGCTGGAGAAATATAATACTGAGTTCTTATTATCAAAATTTTATTTTAAAAAGGCGAATAATATGAGATGGGAGTGTAGTACGCATGAGAAATAGCAAGTGATTAGAAATTGTTGTTCGAAGACCCCAAGGCGAAATGACCGATTGGAAGACGTAGGCTTAGATGGGAGGGCAGTATTAAAACGAATTTTATGGGAATGGGATGTGCTCGTGTGGACTGTTTACCTGGCTAAGGGTCTAGTGTCGGGCTTTTGGGAACACGGCGGTGACCTTTGTTTGTACATTGTGTTCAAGATGCAGATCAGCTTTCTTAACCGTCGCTCCAGTAAACCGTATTTATTATGTGTCGTATAATGTACCTTCCGATTTTGTGTCTCGATGTTTCAGCCTCGGTAGGTCATCGTCAGATCGGTTACTGTACGTTTGATGTCCACGATGTCATCTACAATTGCGCCGTGTTAAAGGGAACCAATAATTACTGTGAAGGCTATCGAAGTTGATTTGCCTTGTAAACATACAAAATATGAAATGTAATTTCATGTAGCCTGTGTAGTGGTCAATTTTAAAATTAATTCTTGTAGCTTATGGAATAAAAGTACATTGAAATTAATTGTATGAAGTTTCGGGTTAGGAACCTACATGTACAGTGCACGTTATGTCGTTTCTTTGTAACTATATATAGCAAAGGTTATGTTAATACTGTACTGAATAAACAGGAGACTGGAGAAAATTGCACAGTAATGAACTCCATGATTTGTACACCCCAACAAATATGATTATTCACACCACCGATCCCACGAAGCATAGGCCTGCTGGAGAAGCTGATTGTCGTTCAGCAGATTTAGAAAATTTCCGATTGTTACGGGAGTTGAATTTCATTTTCGTGTTCACGAAAGACCGCCACTGTGCATTCTCTTGAGTGAGATAAATGAAGTTTGTCTGCTGTTGCTTGAAGATTTGTTCTAAAGTTACGACCACCCCCACCCCCACCCCCCTTCCGCCTGCGCCCAGGTCTTTGAAGTGTTCTTGTCTTTTCGCATTTTCCGGATAAATTTTGTGTTTGGGATCTATCCCACCCCATTTCAAGCCTACAAATCCTTTTCTGCAGTGTTGTTATTTTTTAATGTAATCTGATTTTAAAATGCTCAGCATCCTTTACATAATACTGAACTTTAGAGCGGTATATTTGAAATTTCAGTATCGAGAGGAGCATACCAAAAGCAGAAAGCTTATTTTGTAACTAGCAAATAATGAAAGGCGATATTTGCTTTCTCAATTTTATTTGAAATGCAACTTGAAATAGACGGAAAATGAGGAGTTTTGAGACCATGTTCTGTATTTTTTGCGCAGAGCATCAGTCCATTTCTCTCGACGTTTCCCTCTTCTGATCATGTACAGTACCCGTGTTCATTAACAGAGGAAGCATGCACTAGACTTTATGTAATTAGTGAGGTTCAGTGCTTCCGCCCACATTTGCAGCTATAACCTTTTGATGACATGAAAAAAAGTTGTTTCTCCCTCTATAAAAAGAGGAAGTTGCGGGTGGAGCAGGGACCGGCAAGTTGCCTTTTCTCGCGGCCCGGATGGCCCTGTTTCATGGTGACCAAAGGTCGGGGTGCATGTCAAGAGTAGTTCTGTTACTCGGAAACTGTTCCAAATAGTGAGAGTTGAACATAAAACAGACCTATACGCTGATATGTATGTAATTCTAAAGGCTGTTATTGTAGTAGCCTGATTTGCCGAGACGTGAGCACTGACAAATGCCTTAGTGGATTACACATGATGTGGAGTGACCTCACACGGTTTTCCGATAACCAGTTTTACGTGTAATACGGTAAGTACGTGTACTAGGATCCAGAAACTTGCGTGTGTGAAAATTCCAGTTCTCCAGCGAGTTCAGTGTGCTGTCTACATTTCGCGATAGCGTAATCTGTATTGCGAGTAGGCTATGGTTTGTACGGTCCGGGGTTTGAATTCCGTTAGGGGCAAGAGATATCTCTCTTCTCCAAAATGCCCAGACCGTTTCTGGGGTGCACCCAGCCTCCTATTTGGAGGGTATCGGGTTTCCTTCCAGTGGGTAAAAGCGGGAGGGGGGAGGGTTGACTTTGATCACTGACCTCCATGTTGTCCCGAGGTTGAAAAGAGAGGACGTATACCTCCACTCTCCCCCATATGCCTTCATGGCGTGGACAAGGAGAACTTTAGCGCACGTTCGCTGTACGAGAACGTAGTGGGTCGGACTGAATCGTGTTAAGTGATGTAATTTGGATTAGAGGCTGAGATGCATGTAAAATGACGGCTCTGGCTGTGCATACGTATCTCTGATACTCATGTAAATGTAGAACAGGGCGTTTTGTTCACATATTTGGGAACTGGCTTTTAATTAAATCAATACTCATTTGGTCTGATAATGTAGTTGGAATGGAGGAATTCAATCCCTGGTAATTCAATAATTTGATTGTAATGTTGGAGAGTTACTTTGCATTTGCTGTACGCTGGATACGAGGGTTGGCATATTTTGCGTTTCTTTTGTACTGCTGCAGTGAGTTTCATACAGATTTGTGCGCATCATTAGTATCAAGCTACTGTATTTGTATTGTATATATGTTGCTGTTGGACCAGATGATGTGTGGCAGTGAACAGTTTTGAACTGGGGTGTTATCAGGCGTGCCTCGATTTTTAATTTAGAGTTAAGTGCTTGGTGAATGTACTCTTTATTTGTTACTGTTGCTGTATGGACGTTGCCACGTTAGACAGAGCTTTAATTCACTATGATCTGCCCCTCCCCTTTATCCCGTAACAGTGTACCAGTTGCTGAGGTAATGTCTGTGCAGTATCTGCAAGCAAAAACTGTGTTGTAGTATTGTTGATATATGAAATTGAGTCTCTAGAATAGGGTAATGGTTCTTTTGTTCTCAGCGTCTTGTTAACGAATTATTATGTTATTACGCATCGATGATTTGTCATGTTTTGAAATGAAAGGTACATCTGTCTGTGTTCAAGGAGTTTGCAAGGAGTGGCAAGAAAGCAGATCGGGACACAGAAAAGAGAATTATGGGCACGGTTGAACGGAATACGATCGTAGCAGTTGACGGCGTCGTTAAATAACTTGCGCAGTACACACTCGTATATTTTCGAGATGCGTTTCTTGGCCGTGTTACATACTTCGTTGTCCTTCATGGTTATTTATGACTAATGCAGATCTTGTAGCGAGTCAGATTCTTTTATATAATTTTCTTTTTGTTTAGACCGACAACTTATGTTGAGTGGAGGCCGTTTTGAGAAACAAATGGTCACTCATCTAATGAAGAAATGCCACGTCTTTTGGGGAATTCGAAGATTCATTGTTTGTTCACAACATTCGGGCACTAAACTCTGTCCTGAGGCAGTGTAATCCAGTCAGCACCTGCACAACACATGTATTGTAGACCCATTTTAATGTTCTCTTTTCTACACCGAGTGGTTTCTTCCCTGGCTTCCCAGTTAAGATTCTGTGTCAGTGTTTACGCTCCTGCTCCTCGCCTTAACCAGCTGACCATCATTGTTGAGAGTGTAACGCTTCTGCTTCATTATCCAGAGGTCCCAGTCTCAAACCTCGACACGAGGTACTAACTCCAACACGTTCTTTGTGCTTTTACTCAATATTTCCTGAGGAGTGTCGACAGTGAAACTGAAATTAAGGCACGTCCGCTTCTTTCGACGTACCTTCCAATTCGTCATTTACTGATCCTGTTATTTTATGCGATATAATCTCCAGTATTAATGTCTTAAATAATAAGCAAACCAATTAACCACTTTTCCTATCCTCGTTGATGTGTATGATTTTTCTGCTGAAATGGCCTCATGCTCAATGTGTTTCTGTGTACCGCAGTTCGTGGCCCTGCGCCGTACTGTACAAATGTGTTTATCACAGACGAAGGTTTTTTCACGAGAAGTTTTGCAGTGTGGGCGTGGCTTTGATGTGTATCTCTGCTATTTTCTCTCCCTGGCCCTTTGTTAAATATTCATCCGTTTTATTTGTCAGGAGCCAGGAAACGAGCGTGCATTGTATTTTGTTGCGGAATTCAGTGTACGTAGCGCTTGCGTATTTATATTGTTCACGAAGTGCCAGGATATCTGTAGCAACACGCTTTCAGTGATTCTGTCTGCAGTGCATTCATGGAATTCCTCAGCATTATGGTATCTTTCTCTCTATTCAGACTTCAATGTACGGACGCAAGCATTAAGCCTTTGTTCTTGGTATTCGTATGTTGAGTTTGTGGTTTGAACCCGTATTTCGTTAAGTACCCTTGCTGATATGAGTGGCCATGTAACTGGCCTTCGACCGTCACCGTGCACTGTGACTGGCCATTTTGACGGACTTCCCAGCGCCAGTATAAACACAGGCAAAGCGAATTATTAACCACTTTCGTAATCCAGAATTGTGTTATTGGCCGTGATTCTTTAGCTGGTGGGTAGTCAGCCTAGCTCCCCAGCAGATCTGTATTCCATTAATAAGTGGTGCACTTTTTGCCTCCAACATCTAGGTTCCATGGGTGTAAAATTTTCCAGAAACCTAGTAGCCACTTCAGACTTCAGGCGCCGTAAGGATGACATGAAGGAAGCTCCGTACTGTGGACCCATAGGTACTGGATGCCACCGCACAAAATTTAATCGTCCGGGCGACCGGACCCCTGGGATTTGTTCACACCTGTCGTTAATCCACGTGCCATTTGTGGGGCACGGCCAACGGAATCACCATAATGGAAACACAATTTCATTTGTTTCCGAGGGGTATATTCTACAGTTTTGTACTTTTTATGTTATATTAATTAAAGAAAGTTGTTATTTTGGAGGTATAACCGAAATGAGTCCCACTGGTTGAGAAACACCGCACTGCGTGAACGAATCTTCTTGCCCTCAGAAAGAAAATGACCGCTTTCAGAGGTTCCCGATTTTTAGTTATTTTCAGTTGTAGTATGAAGGTGGGATTGTTAGCATTATGTAAAGCTTATAATGAGTATAAGTCAAGAGAAAAATAGTTGAAAACAATCTTGTAGACCTTTCCCGTTCGGACAGTTAAACACGTACTGTTTATTCGTGTCCATTTTGTCTCATTTCATACCAAGAAGTTCACAGAGCAGCTCAAGAGCTAGTCGTTGAAAAGCGAGGCTCTGTTCGAAGGTGACAGCCGAGCTATTTGCTAGAGTGCAAGGTGCTAATTTTTTATTATAGTAATGTTTATTTTTTTGTGATGTGATTAGAAGATGGTACATACATTAGGACTCATATCTTAGGTCGGACGGTTAGTTGCCTGTTCCTCATAGCGCTGGACGGTTTTGAACTGAGTGGCTGGCGCTTGACACAGGTTTTTCTTTGAATACTTCAGTTTACTCCCCGTAAGTTATTGTTCTGCTTTTACTTCGTATTAATTCATTCGTCCACTCATTGTCTGGGAGATGGACAGTGGTCTTCTTAGCGGCCGCAGTTCTAACAGCCGTCAGTTGATGCCCACCCCATAATGAAAGACACTGTTTGCCTTTTGCGTAAATGCTAAGTTCTACAGTTCTATTAATATTACTGTTGGTCTGTTACTTTATTCGTGTGAAGGATTTATTAACGTAAGTTCGTATCCTTTATAAGATAAATGTGGCGGATGTCACCTCAAATTTCTGTGTGCCATGATAATGCATGTGCGCGTGTCTTAATGAGCTATCGGCATACCAAATTTTACATGGTAATCGCTAATTGTTCATCGTTACCATGGAACCGAAAGCTAAGGAAAATTTTCGTACATCCGTCATATTATTTTACATTTTACGAAACAATTACCTTAACAACAGGCATGTTTCTCCAAAATCTATTGCCGTGCATAATTTCAGGATACTGTAGAAAGCCGCCACGTAAATTCTGTCATCGCCATGTAGTTACTGCTGATTGTCGGGAAGTAGAAAGCATGACGGCCGTGTCCTTTAGTCGCATAATGTGTTTACCAAGTTTCGTGAACATCGGTCATCCAGTTCAAGAGCTAAAATGGAATGACACGTTCGTACATGCAGTATGGTTATGTTAACCTGTTTAAAGGCTAGCGGTTACTCCACGTACCGCGAGGTTTAACATTCAGACGTTTGTCCACCGTGCTCACATTGCCTGTATGTGTTGTGTATGGATCTCAGACGAAACAGAAACTTTTACCTTATACAGCATTAACAGATATGTTTTTACTTATGACCGAGGTAGAGTGTTTACTGCGCGGTACGCGCGGAGTCTTTTACTTAGAACAGATTACGTTTCGTCTTTAAAGGTTTGAAAGCCCACTAAAATGGCCGTGAAACGTTGTGGTATTTTTTCACTTTCTATACTCTTCGTGTATTGAAATCATCTGAGATCTGCTTGTAGCCAGGATAATCTCTCGTCTTGCTGTTCTCGTAATACGTGGTTCATGTCAGCTTCAGGGCGTATACGTTTCCGGAAGGCCTGTCTATCTAATTGTCGTTCCCTCCAAACAAATATGATGTGCTCTCGAACTGAACGAATTCCATTATGCGATACCTCATCAGCGGAACCGGACATACCTGCCCTTACGGAACCAGAAAACTTCAGCCTGCTTCATACAAAGCCCACTTTAAGACTGCCGTACGGGGAATAGATTGATGTAACGATGAGGGTTTGAACTGCGTTTGGAGGGTGCTTGATTAGAACTCAGTTATCTTGACTGATCCTTTCTTGATTTTCCTCATCCCCCGGTGCCCGGGGGCTGAGGAAAATCGGACCGTGACTACGCTACGGCCATTTCCCAATCCTTTAAAATTCGTCAGGCCTCGTAGTATTCGACGCTGTGTAGTGTTTGATACGGACATTGTTAAATACCTCCCACCCTACGCAGTGTAATCCGGTTCATTTCCCAGCAACCTATTCTTTAAAGATCTTGCACCCGTAAGACCTCTCTACCGGTGTTGTCCCTTTCGTGTTTCTCAAGTGCGTAATTTGACGATGCTGTCATTTGCGACAATTATACGTTTGTCTTCCATGTCTGGTGTGTGGATGGATGGATGAATGGATGGACGGACGGAAGAATGAATGCATGAGTATGGGGCATTTGTGTAATGATGTTGACAGGACAAAACCGAAGTACTCGGAGAAAATCCTGTTCATTGGGCACTTAGACGACCATAAATCCTACATGATCCTGTCGATATAGAAGGCAGTGGTAAATGAAACTAAGTGCCCTGCTGAAACCGAAGTTGGGTGTAGCTGACCGTGAGTTAATACAGAAGTCAAGGACGTCACACAACATCTGTGTTTTATCGCCGTAAATCTTTTTTGTACAGTGTATGTATTGTGGAGGCAAGGAACTTGGCCTGTTGCGTGGTTCCGGCCTCTTTTGTACGGTATTGCGTCGGAGGGGTTCGTGCCTCGTTTCATCACGTGAGCAGCAGGCCGCAGTTCCATTCTGTAACACTGAAATATGCTGGGGGGAGCACTTTCCCCCAATTTCACACTTCGCGATTCACCAAGGCCTACATCATGTGGCTTTTGTTCTAATGTCATACGCCAGTGGCCCATACCAGTCCTGACGGAGACAAGAGTGGAAGTGTACACATACTAACAGTTCCCAGTCCGTTGTCTGGTTTTCATGCGGCTGCTAAAACTTCATCGAAAATACCACTTGGGAGACGAAGTCTTAGGTGGATAAAAAGATTACCCAAGGAAATAGGGTATTATTGGATATTCAAGATAGGGTACTGTGGCCGGCTCTTCTGAACTCATTAATGTACGTTAGGATTCCATAGGGGCGGGGATATCTTGACTAGCTGAGCGACTATAAGCTTCTGGAAAAGTACTTCGTTCCGTAGAGTTGTGTTGTCGTGCGATACTTAAGGGACTACAATTACAGTTCGCCACTGGCAGTGCGAATTATTAAAATATCATGAAACAGTTTTACATGGATTCCTTTCCGTGCTTTTTGTGGATGTTTGATAATGTTTACTGTAAAATTTAATTTTGCGTTTTGCCTTCTCATTTTCTGTTTCGTTGTTGCTTGTCTTTGCTCATTTGTGTTTCTGTCTGTCTAACACTGACTGCCACTTCCTTGCGTGTCTGCAGTTAGTACTGTCGCCTAATGCACCCGACATTTGTGAGTGTACTGAAGTCGAAGAAATGTAAGGACTCTGATGGGCGTGACGCGAAGAATAAGTAAGCGGCGTTGTTTTCTGCGACTGTTTTGTAATGGTTTTGTGGCTTCAGAGGTGTTTAGAACACTAGAATGCAGACTACCAGGGGGAATGTACAGGGTGATCAAAAAGTCTCTGTGCACTTGATGATTACAATATCATCGTCAGCTGCACAGAGACTTTTTGATCATCCTGTATCTTTCCATGCTGCTTGAAATTAAGACCTCTTGCAATGTTTATCCATATTAAATGGGCCCCCTTTCACCACGGCGTGTTGTGTCGTCAAGATGCGGATGGAGGAGGCGTCCCTCTGCTTGGAGGATAGCTGAAAATGTGTTGAAAAACCTCAGGCGAGGTGGGGTGATCTTCCACCTTTAGTGTTGGGCGCGGATGTAACAATTATGCGCCATGAAAAAGAACGAAACCAGCATGTTACGAAATGTTGCGTAGAGCCTCAGACTGGAATGAATTTTGGTTGAGAACCTAGGAAACACAGACCCAAGCGGTGAGGTGGGTTGGGCACGTGGCATGAGTGCCGTAGGTGAATTGTGTGTACATTTTAGTCTGAAAATTCGAAAGATTGAGTCAGCATGGGAGACCTAGACATAGCTGGAAGATTTATATTAAAGCTGTGCACGTGCTTTTCATATGACGGGCTAGCGTAATATTCACGCACCACTCCACGACCTCCATGAACAATCGCTTCTTTATTCTAGAGCAAACCAAGCATTCATTTTATCTGTCGGTGTGGTGCCATCATCTTGCGTTATGCTGTGTTACATGCTTAATGAACTGTTTCTTCGTCTTCAGCTCGTACCACACAGACAACACGCCAGTCTCGGTTATAACATGTCAGGCATTGTACTTTAACGTAACATTGAGGCGCGATCGTACAGCTGTTCTTGCAGTGGACAAGCAATAAGTATTACATATTGCGAGTTAGTGTTTGTAGCGCTAGGTATCCCGCATGCAATGCGCATCCGCCACATTGTCTGCTAAACGGCACGATTTTCATTAAAAATTTTTTTGAACGTAAAGTGTGTTTTGATTTTGTCTAAAACGTGTTTCTGAAACATTTTTCATTCTAAGAAGAATTGATCGAGATGTGATCAGAAATGTATATCGGTCTCCATGTAAAGTTCCCGTCATTCGTGTCAGATTTTAATGAAACTCGATTTTTCTCGACAGTTTTTGAAAAACATTCTCAAACATCTAATTCCATGAAAATCCTAATATTGGGAGCCGAGTTGTTCCATGCGGACGGACGGACGAACAGACATGTGTCAAAGCTAATACACGCTTTTCGCAACACTGAGAACGCATCTAAAAACTGTTTCTTCGGCCTCAGTGCGTAACTGGCAGAGAACCATGGCAACCCGGTAACCGTGGTGTATCTCAGTCACTGCCCTATACAGTGGGGTATTACGTAGCCTGTAGGGAGGCTGCTGGTAAACAACTGCGGTTGGACTGAGTGGCCCACGATAAGATTGGGTTGTTTTGAACATGTTCCTTAACGCTGAAAAATATAATTTTTGGGTGTGTACAGTATATTTGCCAACAGTTCTGGAGGACAACCAGCCGTAATGCAAGGTGATGTAGCTGGTACCGAACATATGACAATCGTACAGAATGCTGCGGCTACAAACGTGACTCTTTAACGTTAAACCGAGACAGAATAGCTGATGGCGGTGACCATTTGAGCGTTCAAAAAATGTGACAGCACTGCTTTGTGGCATTTCTGTATTGCGGAATGTACAGAAGTTTCATGTAATAGCTTGTAAGTGCTTTTCATTGTTATTGAAGGGCAGGTTGTAAAGTGGAAGGGTTAAATGGAAATTTAGAAGGGCGGTCAAATTGTTCTGGAGCTTGGAAATGAAGGCTTTGGTGTTGGTCTTGATGAGAGGTGTGGGGGTGGCATAATTGAAGTTATAATAGACTTTGAAGATTGAGGTCTGGGGAAAATTAGGAATGCTAGGGACGAATTGAAGAGGCAGCAAGGAAGGTAGGGTGGTTGTGAGAGGAAACCTACACGTACAGAATGTAAAACAATTCCTCATATCGAATGGAAAGCAATGGATTATTTAGCTGGGATTTTCTTTCCATCACGCCCAAAACTAACGGGATTTTCTAGTTACTCCAGACTGTAAGCTACATAGCAATTCTCAGTAATACTGCGAGTTTTGGTGCCTTGCTAACGTTAGAAACAGAGCTGTTGATTAGATTTGTGGCTTTTGTTTGAGTTAGTTTGTGCACAAAGGCACCATTTTCGACATAAGTGCCGTCTGCTGCAACAGAAATTCACCAAATTCATACGTAATTTAGACGATCAAAATTGGGCTGTGGAAGATTGAATGATTTTATTTCAAAGTTCGGCTTTTACTTTGGACCTTCAGTGTGTTCTTAACCTCGAATTTTACGGGAATCTGTACTAACCTTGTTTGTTTAATTCATCTTATCAGGAGAAATACTTAAATTGACGTAGGAAGTTAACCATTTTTGTACAGTTTACAGTATCTAACGTGACAAGACATAGCAAAAACTGACGATGCATTTGCATGTATTTTAACGTGTTGCCGTGTGAATATAAATGTTATTACTTTCTATTCACATACCACCACCCGCACTAAGATATTTCAAATGCAACATAATAAGGCTGAGTTACCGTTTGCCGTCCAGAAATCTGTGAGAGAAACCCGCAATTGATTACCAGGGAAGCCCAGGTTGGTGAACCAGACGGCTTAAAACATGCCGAGTTGAGTGTAAAAAAAAAACTGCGACAGATCCGGTGATTATGTTAGACGGTGCGCAGTATCTGTGCTGCTACCTTATCCAGCGGGGTGAAAATTTAATTTACATAATATATCTTCTCCAAAGCGCCCAGACCTGATGTGAAGTCTACCTAGCCTTATCTGCAGTGGATTCTGGGGTCTGTTCCCGGGGTAATAAAGCGGCTGGAGTAGGAAGCTGGCCACTGACCCCCATATAGTGCCAAGGAAACGAATGAGTGGAGCTGTACCTTCACTCATTTGTCTTTATGGCGTGCACAAAGACAATTTTACCTTTTCCTTAAGATGAGGAGTAAATGGTAGTTGTTTCTCTGGAACGCGAACCCATACTCGCGTTTTGTTGTGTCAGTCCGCAACAGCGTGCGCGTTTTACAGATACCAGTTCGCTGTTTTTTTTTTTTTTTAAATATTCGTGATCTATTAACGCCGATCACACACAGTTTCTGGAAAAAATTAATGTTTTAAGTGTGTCAGATTACGTCGAAGTATGGGCTGTATTTAGAGATCTGAATGCATATAACGCGTGTTTAATTTAAACTGTTGCTACAACAGTTGTTTTATCTGAATTAAAACTCTGTTTCTTTCGTGATAACCAAGCAAACGTGATTGAACGCGCTGAAATTCGGCGCCATGCATGCATTTCATAACACGTTGGCCGTTGTATTTACATGGGTTGCCTGTTGTATAAGCTACAAAACTGATGTTTACCTTTTACCTCTGATGGTTTGCCTGCAAGCTAGGCATACAGGCCTGAGTGATCAGGGAAAACACAGTTATGTTTTTGTTTCTGTAATCTCTTAGCTGCTATTGCTTTATAACGCTGCTGTCATTTGCTGAGATTGTAAGGCGTCGTTGATAGATAAATAGTGAGAAAGGAGAACCCGTAGAATGAAAATGACAGGAGAAAACCGAATCACTTGGACAAAAGCCTGCTCCACTGCCACTTTGTCCACCACAAATTCCACATGGACTGGCCTGGCATTGAGTCGGGCTTTGAAGCTAAGAGGCCGGCGACTGACTGCCTTAGCCATGGCACAGCCCCCTCTTATCTGTTATAATAATAAGCAAAATAATTATGTAAGTCCTGTTGCTTGAAACAAGACCTGGCAACGTCCGAAGATGTCTTTACATACGATGCAACGTAAAACGCATTTGTTTAGTAATTGGGGCCTGGAAAACATGCAGTTAACAGATCGTACCGCCGTGCTGTGTGCCATAGTTTCAACACAATTCCCTAGCCTGGGGTTTTTTAACTGGTGGGTGGCCACCCAAAACAAAGGTCGAGATATCGTTTACGGGGTGGGGGTCCATCTACGTACAAATATTTTGTCCTTTGAGGTGATGGCTTGACTTGTTTGGAGCATGCGAAGGCTTCTTTGCCAGAGTGAAAGAAGTTAATCTACAGGTGACAAGTTTTATTGCCTCCTACTTAGAATCTTGTCTCCAGGAGACTGTTGGAGGACATGTATGTTGTGACAAAAGGGTATCTGAAGTTGTGAATTTTATAAAAGTAAGGTCGCTAAACAACCGGATATTTAGCTGTATGTGCTCAGATAATGGCTCTGACCACACATGTTTTCATATTCTGTGGTCAGGTGGCGGCACCGACGAAACGTCCTTCGAGTTGTGGCTTTACACACTGAGGTCGAAACCATTTTGTCTGAAAGAAATCATCCCCTGGCTCTAAGGTTTACAAATTCCCGTTGCATGTTAAAACTAGCCTATCTTTCAGATATATATGCCGAAATCAAGAGAGTCGAATATTTGAATGCAAGGCCGTGATCAGTGATTTGGTTAGCAGAGAAGTTGACAGCTTTCAATGGACAGCTGACGTTATGGAAGAGGAAAATGGAAGAAAACGAGTTACCTTATTAATGTTTAGTATTATTATTTTAATACAGATTTTAACATTGTATCTAATTATAGATTTACAACACAAATTATATATAGACACCAATATGTACATGTTTACCATTGCGTATGTCTACTTGCAGTACATACTGTATACGTCTAAGAAGCTTGTAGCTCAGTGAAGAGGGCCCTGTGCTGTGGCCGAAACATGTAGGAGCAGTGAATAAATGATAAATGTTGTGCAGCACGAAGTTGTTGAATTCCAAACTTAAAAAAAAAATTATCGAGGAACGCATGGAAGAAATAAATCCTAATGATGGCTATAACCTGCGAAACGTGACTGAAGAACGATTGGTGTGCATTCCATTCGACACTGCTGTCAAAGATTCGGCTGATGACATTTCAAGCATCTCTGGCCCTCAAGAACAAATATCGATATCTAAAAAGTACGAGACACTGCGCTGTAATCTTCAAAAACAATGTTTATATGTGTTCTGGGTCGAAGTGATATAGGTAAACTAGTTGTGGGAAATTAAGTTGTGGATGATTACTACGTTTTTCCACGGCTTGCTTGTGAGAAACAGTTTTCAACACTTGCTGCCACAGAAACTTAGCTTCGAAAAGGGTTACAACCACAAGATGCGGCTTTTAAAGCACATGTCCAAGTCTTCAGGGACCTTTATCGCTTGGTAAAGCTAGGATTGACATTAATTTATCGATAAATGTTTTAATACCGTAATGCAAATATTTGTTCCTTGGCGAAACCGTTGTGTAGTACCAACTAATGAATTCATCACATTTTAATACTGCTATTTTGTACAAGCTGCTGATACCTTAAGCGTTAGTTATAGTTTGACACCGTCAGTATACAGTCGAACCCCGATATAGCGACACTGTTTTCCGTATTTTGTGGTAGTATATCGAGGGTGGCGATAAGTCGATATGTTATATACAAAGAAATTTCTATTCACAGATTTTCATGGGCGCTAAGTGAGGGTGGCGCTACATGTCTGACTGTACTTAACTTCTGGACAGAAGTAAAGTAATTACAAGGAAGTGTATTATTAATTCATAACTGAACTCCGAGTCGGGAAGTTAATTCTGAAACTTAGTTTGAGTTTCGGTCGGAATATCTTAGAAACCCCAGACACGCTTCCCTAGACCAACATTCAGACATTTGTTGTGTACGTAGAATCCTGTGTCAGGAGTTACAGTATATTGAGTTTTGGGTTTCAGTGGGTTAATGAGACAATTACTGTATCGTTTCTGAGAGATTTCATATATCGCATTTAGGGCCACACTGTCTGTTGTAAAAGTTATCTACTTGCTTGATTGCTTGGACCAAACTGAATTATGACTCAAAAAGTAAATGTGTGATTCAGAGTAACAAAGCAGTCTGTAAGTTTCAAAACTTGTCCCGACAGAAGTTTGGAAAGTCAGCGACAAAGATATTTAATTTTAGTTCTGTTGAAGGCGTACTGAATGTTGTTTTAAAGCAAGGAATTTTCGAATGAACGCTGGAAGTATGCGTCTTTCTATTCATTTTGTTATTGGCTCGCTTGCTGTTTTTCTTCTATTCACAGAAAGTACAGAGGCCGAAGACAAAAATATTTGATTGAATTTCACGATCTTGAAACAATCTGAACTATATTTCATTGTCAGATTGAAAGAATGCTCGTATATACGTTGGACGCATGTTCGTTTTGCTGAGTGATGCGGTTGCTCTTGTTCTTTTACGGACTGAAGTGACGTAAATTATGTTTTATTGAATTTTAACGTTTGTTGACTCAGTGCTGAATTTAACTTCAGAACAGAGAGTGCTCTTGTGAATGTATGAAACATGCATCTTTGTCGTCCTCTCCCGAGAAACCTTGCCAACATATAACGGTGAAACGAAACAAGATTGCAAGTGGTATACTTGTGATGTAGTGCGGGTGGTGAACTGCACGGCCAGGCCACTGTTCTCACTGGAGAAGAGGCCGCATGTACTCAATGGATAAAAGTCTGGATGGCCCCAGAAATTGTGGATGCTGAGGAAAAGATTGAGCTTCCTCGGACCTTCAAGGAATCGAACCCCGATTCCATGCTTGTCCTTGTACAACACCGACTGAACTATCCCTACTTATGGATAGTGACAAAGAATGAAAATATCTTGGGTTCCTGTCGCATTGTTCTTTACTTTCACGTCTGGAAAATAGGCGTAGTGTTCGTCGTAACAGACTTTGTTTGCAGCGTGAATCTTACATCTGAACAGAAAGCCGTGAAGCATTGCTTCATCTCCGGCGCCCATTGTTGCGTGACTGCGACTGAGAGAAACAGACGCGAATGTATTCAACCGGAAAACTCGTGGAGGAAGAAAAAAGAAGAATTGTGATCCGGTGTTCATTTGGTGTTCTGTCTAAAGTGTTTTCGGCGTTTGCTTGTGGACACGACCTACGTAATTACGTCACCGAAGTATCACACGGAAGCGTAGAATGTACTTTTGGGCCATTTTATTCAAGCTGGGCCGTACCTGTACTGAAAGCCAAAATAAGCTTTTGAATCCATAATATTCATGAAATCTGGAACAAAAATACACACACTTTTCAGGAATAAATACTTGGAAAGTTTTGAAATGTGACGCTGGAAAAGGACGGAGGTCAATTGAACCAGTCTTGTAAAAGTGAAGTGTTACACAGAGTCAAGGAGGAAAGGAGTATCGTTCATACAATAAAGAGAAGGAAGGCGAACTGATTGATCACATCTTGCGTAGGAACTGCCTTTTAAAACAGATTATTGAAGGAGAGATGGACAGCAGAAGAGGCAGGCAGCTACAGGCTGACCTGAAGGAAATGAGAGGAAACTGGAAATTGAAAGACAAAGCAGTAGATCGCACACTGCGTAGAAAACTCGCTTTGGAAGAGGCTATGGACTTGTCGTAAGGCAGATTATGGACTGAATGATTGAATAAATCAATGAATGATGTGTTTTTTATGTATTATATTTTAAAATGTTGAACTGCGGAACAGGAAGGGTGCCTCTGTATGTCCGTACATATTTTTCATCTCTAAAACTACAAGTACTTGACTCTTGTTGATGAGTTTCGTAATGGGAATCTGTACTTACATTCGTAGGGCAAATTTGAATATTATACATATCAGACCAGCATTAGTTCAGTAGACGAGATTTAAATGATTTCTTAATAACACCTTGTGCTGCAATAGGTTTTTTGGATTTTAAAGTAAAGTATAGTAAAGTGAAGTAAGGTAAAGTGAAGTAAAGTTTTCCTTGTCCATGCCAGGAAGGTACATAGGGGGAGTAGACATATAGCTCCACTTAATCATAACCTCGATGCTGATGAGTGGTCAGCATCACGTCTAGGTCGCTTTACTCCTGGGGAAGAAGCCCAGTCAGTATCCATTTAATAGTAGGCTAGTTGGTTTTCATAGCCAGTCTGGACGATTTGGAGAAGAAAAAAACCTGGTATTCTTGCTGGGATAGGACCCCCAGATTGTCTGGTCCATAGCCTAGTCACTGTACAGACTACCCTGTACTGGCTGTCAACATATTTTTGTGGGATATAAATATCTATTGATTTCATTTGATTTTCCCCCTCTGGTGTGGCGAAGTTTTAACAGTGTCTGCCTTTGCAGTGTGATACCTGTAAGGTGATGGGCCATAGATTGAACACTGCAGCAAATTAAGACAAAAAGTGTGACATGAAATTAGAATTGCATGTGAAAAACTATGTGTGTGCTCTTGGATTATGCCACATCAAATGTGTATGTGTTGCCAAGTCTGAGAAACATTGTAACATTCTGTTTGATTGAGCATTTTTTATATCTAACAAAGTATAATTGAAATTATTCTGTATGTTTTCTTCATGAATGCACAGGTTAGAACCTCCACCTGCCTTTCTGCCCTCACTGAAACTGCCAAATGTATTTTGATGAGATTTGTTTACAGAAATCCACTAAACTTTGTTCAGCAGATTTATTTTTTGTTTGCTAATATTGGTGTTATATAATCTCCACTTTACATGCTGCTCACATCAAACCTTATCAGTTTTGTCAGAGTAGCTCATTATGCAAGGAAACAAGTACTTCACATATCTGCCAGATACCAGCATTGTGACAGTAGATTTAACAAATGAGCTTCAGGTTTAGGGAGTTACATAGAAGCGAAGAACACATTTATATCTTCCATTTGTCTATAGCTGTGCATGTTTCAACATCTGTTTTCAGTTCCACTGTTGATAATGAAATAGTTGCTGGTTCCCAAGGCTCCTCAAAGTAGTCATTGCATATAAATACTTTGACTGTATTCTTCCATGCTTGTTTCATGGACCTTGCATGCTTGACATTGAAGGTGGTATATTCCTTAGCACTGGGAACCAATTAGTGACACACTGTCAAATATCAGAACACCAGATGTAGGTGACTCATAAGGAACATTTCATTTGTAAAATCAGTGGGTTAATGCACTTAAACTGTAAATACTAAACTTTCACGTGCTTTGTGGGTGGGGGGGTGAATGCACATGTGCGCGTTTATGTGGAGGTGGGGGGCTGTAAAATGAATATGTAAATAATTATTTGGTTGCTTAGAAATTGCTGTATGAAAGTGACACAAACTGGTAAGGATGTTCATAAAGTCACTAGGTCTGTTGTAGTATCCACTGTGAATGGTTCGTGGCCCTTGCAACATATTGTAACTTGGAAATTATATGTCACAATATGCAATAATGTAGGACATTCATTATAGCAGCTAGGTGTGTATGTACACTATGAGACAGTTGGCCTACCAAATGTGAGCAAATTATTGTTCAAGAAGCCAGGATTGTGCATTTGGTTGAGACAGATATAAATTTCAAATGAGACCATTGTCACAGATCCAGAACTTGTGACACTGATTCACATTTGTACAGAATTCACCCACTTTGGTTTTAATACACCCAATAGTCACATTATAATGACATTACAACGGAGTGTTAAGAATGCTGGACGTTCTGCAACCATTGCAGGAGAATGTGAGGAGCTTCACTCTCCCTTGATCTTATTATTATGTAAACCAATTGTAACATAAGGTTAATGGATGCTTTTACACATTGTTCTTGATCTATCAGTCATCTTCATTTGCACCTCACACTGCTTACTGCATTATAGAGATCACCTGTGTGACACTGTAGAAATAACAATCAGTCTAGCATGGTACCTAGTCACTTTTTGTAGAGGTTTACAACCAACCCCATCAATTCTGTAGAACATATCTCCATGTTAACTAGCAGGCAGTATCACACGACCTACCCTCTTGCTGTAGTCAAGGGACTGGCTTTCGTGGAGTTGGGGATACAGTGCTCTTTTACTTTCTGTCCGGAGAAGAACTGCTTTAATTTATCTGCCATAATTTTACTTTTTAATAATGTTAGTGAAGAAGAATGGGATGACAATAGTCTTTCTGCAGTTGCACATATTGAAGGTTGTGGTCACAAGGTTGGTACTCTTGCTGCTTGTTATTCAGGAGGTATAAGGTTCATGTCTTGGCCCAGAGACTGGTAGAGTTTTGTCACCTTCAGTTCTGGAAGGCAAATTTTGGAATAATACCACAAATCATTCTCAGATTTTTGTGTCATTTAATCTGAATTATTGCAGGCATTGTTAAATAAGGAATAATTGATTGAATAAGTGCAACTGGGCCGGTGCTTGTTTATTCGTTTTTTGAAACCTCTCAAACTTTGGGTCTCTTAAACATAAAATAGGAATGCTGATCATGACACAACAGTGTTCAGTGAGACTCCTATACAGTACTTGGTTATTTACAGCCTGTAACCTGTTGCATTCACCATAATCCTGGTATCATTTTCATCAGTAATTGTTTACATGGTTAAACATATTTTGGTTTGATACATAATTTTTGTTTGTTTCAGCAACAAGACTGAATGAGTACATCCAGCACTATGAAGAGCTGACATATGACCATGAGGATGTGCACCGAAGTCACATTCGAGCTCGACGTTCAGTCACGCGAGACAATTCTGTCCATCTGCGGTTCATTTCCCATGGCCGTTCATTTAATATTCGGCTCAAGAGGGACTTATCCACATTCAGCAATAACTTGGTTGTGGTTGGACCAACTGGTCAGGTGGAGGATGTTGAGACATCACACATCTATCATGGTCACATAATTGGTAAGCACAGTTGCTGATTTCATGTATCCTGTTTTATATAGACAAGGTGCTCTGCACTGTTAGGAACAGCAATGCCAGCTCTTTGTTATTAATCTGGGAAACACACAAATTTTTTTGAGGTTGGCATCATTGCCATTATTGTCATCGACATCATCTTCGTTGCCATCGACATTGTCGTCTTTGTCGTCATCGTCGTCAAAGTCACCACCACCGTCAGCAGCAGCAAACTTCTTGACTCTTTGTTGTATGCAATTACTCATTACAGTCAAAAATATGGAGGCAGCCCTAAATACAGTGGCAGTGTGGTATTGATAATACTGTTACAGTATTAACAACACCATATTCGATCTGATATGTGGTTGACCGTGCATCGTAATTCAGTGTGGGTAACAAACCAATTAGATGTCACTTTTGTGTAATACTTTATTTTCTCCTTTATAAGTTGCTCAACTTGTTTCAGGCAACTATGTGCCCATCTTCAGGAGCTGACAACATATTCGATTTTTACCTCAAAGAAAGCAAAATAAAATTATAATTGGCAGAGACATTTACTGTAGAAATCAATATAGATAAATATGGTAATTGCTAATTCACAGGACTTGAAAGATTAATATGAAGAAAATTCTGTTAAGTGTTATGTGAATGTGTACTTTTATTTGGTGAAAATACCTGTTCATTCAAGGAGATGGAATATCTGTCAATATAGTGACTTAGACTATAGGCTGGACAACCAGGGAACTGGGGTTTGATTCCCACCAGGGCCAAAAGATCTTTCTCTTCTCCAAAGCATCCAGACCTTCCTGTTCAGGGGGTAGAAGGGGGTAAAGTTGCTGGGCCATCAAGCTGACCACTCACTTCCATCTCATTACAAGGTGAAGAGTGTGATGAGCTATACCTCCACTTTCAGTATGTCTTTGTGATGTTTAAGTTTGGAATTAAGCACAGGGACAACTTCATGTGCACATTTTTACAAATATACTGAACTGAAGGTTAAACAGAAAGTTGTCTTTTGGTAGGTAATAGAATCGAAGGATTGTTTTGTTGATACAACATTACACAAAAATGTAATTCTTTGAAACTGTAGATGGAAAATGGTGAAATTTTGTAAATGTCGATTTTAGTTACTATATTTAGAAGATGCTGAAGATAAACACATATGGTACATTTGCTCCACCCCCTTCGCCCCAACAGAATTGTTTGTGGTTACACTCCAGAAAATCTTGCCAGAATTTGTTTATCAGCTGCAATAATAACAGACTGCATTTTGTTTTTTGTTTAGGCTGTTCAAAATGTTCTGTAAGTCAGATTCACAGAAATACTGTTCTTAACATTTGTGGGACACTGTGTGACTTACACATTCATTGGTTTCCCACACATGTATGTTAGAAAGTAATACTTTAAGAAGCTTGAAATAATATATGTGTTGCATTCATCAATTCAGCTGCCTTTCTTTGTCTCTTTGAAGAAGTAACTTACACAAGAGACACTGTTTTTGTGTAACTGTTTTTATAAGTGATAAAAAGCATGTGGTGCACATTGTCTTTCATTTTTTGTGATTATCAAATCTGTACGAATTACTCTTAAATTTGTTTGGCAGTCTGTAAATGTTTAATCCATGCCCCCTTTATGTATATGTTGTGTAAATTTGTTGTGCTGTTTGTTTCTAGGAGAAACAGGAAGCTTTGTTTTTGGATCAGTAAGTGATGGAGTATTTGAGGGAAAAATTGTATCACCACATGGATCTTACTATGTGGAAAAAGCTCATCGTTATTTTCCAAACAATACAAATAAAAGTTTCCACTCACTAATATATTCTGAGGCAGACATTCAGGACCCATATGAACATTTACGAACTGGTAAGTGGTCGTGGTTTATCCTGTCATGAGCCTTTGTGATGACTGGACAATAAAAATACTAATTCATGAAATTTGTGTTTCATGATTACTTGGCATGTACATTGAAGTTTACTTTGACTCTTGTAACTATAATATACCATACAGCAGGAGTGAATTTCGATAAGCCACCAGCAGCTTACTGTTACTAAATTTACTTGAGTGTGAGATGATCCATTCCACCATATTTGAACTTACGCATGAAGGGAAAAACATTTAGTGATAGCTTTATTATGGGTCAGATTTTTACCACCCCCATTTAACATAACCAGGAAAGAGAATACGCATAATTATGACTTATTCTCAAAATCTTATAGTCATTATTGGCAGCAAATAATGAATCATTTTGCTTTGTTTGTAATTAAAACTTTGTAAATGAAGAGAAGAAACTCATTTTCCCAGTACATTAAAATTTTAAATAAAGAAAAATACAAACTGCAGACATTGTAAAAATTTCTATAAACTGTTCTAAATTACATATTATGTAATATATTTATTACTGTGTCTAAATTACATGTTGTATATTATATTTAATACTATTATCACTTGTGCGTAGGTCATGTAGGTGGCTGTGGAATCAATGATGAGATAGTGCAGTGGATGGATCACATCCAAAACTCAGCAGATGATGATCCTACCCCACCACCAGAACCAACCCAAAGGACCACAGAGTCTGAGGCACCTGAACCTCTTGTGATGGAGCCCCTCGCACCTCACAATAAGTACAGCCGCGAATTTAATGAGGGTAGCAGTAGTCATCACAGAAGTAAGCGTGCTACCAAACCCAAGGAGGAAAATAAGAACACGTGCTCACTCTTCATACAAACTGATCCTCTAATATGGAGGCACATTTCAGAACAGGTAAGAGAAGGTGGTCGGCAGTGAATGTAGTCTGTAACAGGAACTATGAGAATGTTACAAGAATAGACATGTTTTTATGTAGCTGTAAGGTCTGCCTTTAGCACATATTTACAACTGGAAATGAGCCTTCATTTGCTCAGGCTAGAGAAACAAATGTATGGCAACAACATTCCGGGAGGCAGTTTTTAAGCCAATTAGTTGAATTACAAGATTTAAACTTAAAAAATTAGAGTGTTTTTCTGAATTTTATCTGCCTATTTTCATGCTGTCATGAAACTTGGTTGCTAACCATTTTTGTGATGTATTAATTATTATTTTTAACCTTTTTGGGGGGGGGGGTCAAAAGTGACCATATGCTGTTCTCTAAAATATACTGGCAAATTGCCTAGCATGCCAAATGCTGGTTTATGCTTCAATTTATTGGCACACTATGGTAAAATTAGCAAAGTAAATTATTTTTGTTGTATACTTATTTGTTAAGATTCTTGTTACTCTGAAGACCTGCCACCACCTGTTGATACATTAGAGTTTCTGTTTTGTGTGACAGCCATTGAAACACTCTCCAAGATACAGTTCTACATCACACTTTTTGCACGTGACATGAACTCTTGTTTTTTCCCCCCTCATACAGACCAAATGTGCGAATACAGTCTGGAGGAAGGATATGGCCAGTGACTACTGAATTCTACTTCAAGCAATTGTTTCTGTGAAACTCAGGGTCTTCCCAGGGGTTGACGTGGGTGAAGTAGAATCTCTGTCTTTTCATTCAAGTTCCACACAACAGAAAGTCAGAAGTTTCTGTAAGTCAATGTGGTCCCACATTCAGTCATGAGGAGGAAGCTGTTTGGAATTGTCTAAGAAGTTAAAAAAAAAAGTCTGCTTCCATGTATGGCATTGTGTCAAATAACTGTCTACCATCCTGTCCAACGTAACACATATATTTGTTGTAGTCTTGTATGATTTCTGGCTTTATAGCATTTCTTTCTTCATTACAGAATTACTGTTTGTTGCTGATTGGTGTATGTATTTTGTCATTATATGTATGTTTCATTCCAAACTTCTGCTGTCAGATCATCTCTAGTCTAGGCGAAATGTCACCTTGTTTCAAAGTGTGTTTTGTGGCAGCAAGTCTTGTGTAGGAATGTGTCACATGTCATTTTTAAGCATGTTTGCAAAATAGCAAAAAGCGACTGTTAACTTCGTCATGTCTGCCCATCTGTCTGTGCATAACAACCTGGCTCCCGCTGGACAGATTTTCATGAAATTTGATATTTGAGTATTTTTCGAAAATCTATCAAGAAAATTCAAGTTTCATAAAAATCAGACGAGCATAATGGGTACTTAAATGTAAACCAATATACATTTTTTTTTTGTATCTTGCACAGTTCTTCTTAGAATGAAAAATGTTTTAGACAGACGTTCTAGAGGCAATCACAGCACATGTTTTGGGATTCAATAACTTTTTTTTAGAAACTGTGCCATTGGTGAGATAATGTGGAAAAAATATTGTAGAGAGGGGCAGGCCACAGATGACAATATGGTGAATGTGCGATACATGTTATATACTTAAGGCTACAAATACACACTCAGGATATGTAATACTTATTGCTGTACTACTGCAAGAATGGTTGTATGAACATGCCTCAGTGTTACATTATACGTACATTGCCTCTCTTGTTTCCATTACAGTGCTCTAAGGTACTACTAGTCACAGTCCATTGGTCTTTCAGGCTGTCTTATATATCATGTCCTGTCTGAATAATAATTGCCAAAAATAAGAAACAGTTTGGTTTCACTAATGTTTGATACAGTAGTAAGTCCATTGCCTTATGTGCTCAAATACTGTTGATAGTACTGATTGCTCAACTTCACCAACAGAGTGATGACTATGCAAAGTACAACATGAAAACACTGTCTGTGGCAAGTGGTTATTTGTATGGGGTGCAATGTTTAGTATTTTGCCAGTTCTGTAACCAGGGAGCCGATGAATCCTCTTGTTTGTTGCATATGTTTGTTGTTTTCATGCTTAAGAACATGGAGGTTTATGTGGGAGTAGAGCCTTGTCACTGTCAGAATGTGTTCATCTGTGTTCTAGTCTTGGGCACCATTGTGCCTCTGGTTTTTCGGTTGATCCCACCTGTACACGCTATGATGGGATGAAACTGGCTCTGCTTTTACATCACATAAGCCACTTTCAGACATGTCCCCTGGAGATTGTGTGTTAAATTTCAAATAGACAATGTCTTCACTATTTAGCCTTTTTTTCATTTTGAATTCAAATTCTGTCTTTGTGTGTGTAGAAACTTGTAATGTGAGTGACACAAAGATGCACCCACTAATGCAACCGGAGAGACAGTTGGTTTTTTCTTCACTGAGCAGATTAGCCTTCAAGAAGAAGTGGGTAGGGCAAAATTGCTTTTCTTGACACACAATGCAACAGGAAGAAGGTGATAAATCTAAATCATAGAGCTAAAATTTTAAGAAAGTAAATGTACAGCCTTGTCAGAGTTGTGTGGTGTATTTTTGGAACAGATGAAAGGGGTTTCTTATAAAGATTGAAGGCAGGAGACAAAAATGTAGAAGAAAGTGTAGAAAGATGCAGTCTAATAAAAAGTGATACAGAGTGAGTAATCACACCCTCATATACATATAAACATGTTCGTTCATTCTTTAAAAAATCATTTTTTATTTGGAACCTATAACATTAAAACTGTAATATATACAGTGCAGATAGATATACATTATATTTCTAAATTGCTGTATTTGAGAAATTTAAATGTACATGCTTAGCCAGAAAACTTGGGCCATTACAAGATACACTTGGCATTTAAGCTTGTCAGTGAAAGGTTAAATATAAAGGAAATGTAACATCAAGTCAGACTTGTGTGTGCTTATGAATAAACCATTAATGTTAATTAAGGTGATGCAAGTTTAGATTAAATGTGGCCTGTTTGAGGTTTTTACACCATTGATGTGGGGACCGCGGTAGCACAGTGGTTAAGGTACTGTGCCACAAATCGGAGGGTCACTGGTTCGATCCCAGCTGGTGTCACTGGATTTTTCATTGACATAAAATCCTTCCGATCGCACTATGGCCCTGGGGTCGACTCAGCCTCTAACAAAAATGAGTACCAGGAGTATTTCCTGGGGGTAAAGGCGGCCGGTGCGTAAGGCTGACAAC
>Ga0123354_10001217_pt1 | contig 30477 bp, 16 predicted proteins | sample TergutLab28metaG_2_FD_97872 | JGI IMG/M metagenome (GOLD analysis project Ga0123354, IMG submission 97872) | Labiotermes labralis P4 segment gut microbial communities from Petit-Saut dam, French Guiana - Lab288 P4 | ecosystem: Host-associated > Arthropoda: Insects > Digestive system > Gut ... | reverse complement strand
TTGGGGTAAATGTACGGGACTTCGTGCTGGGTGACAAAAAATTAAAAAAGGGGAATTGGGTGGGTTTGGGGGGGGGGGGTGAATAAACAGGTATTCTCAATGTATTTTTTTAAATTAATGCAACCGCAGTATTTTTCCATTGCCCTTCTGCTTTTCAGTTTAATTAGTCCAGCGATGAACAAGTTCGTGTGTGCGCTGAAAAAAATAAGTTTTGGTAGAGTGGCAAGCTATGCATGCACCGAATCCTTCATTTGTGTCATCGGCAAAATGGTGGAATCTTAAAGCGTCTTTGAGTGAACCAAGAGGTGGTAGGCAGTTTGAAGAGGGGTCAGGGCTATAAAAAGTTTATTCCTGACACCTCAGATTGCAGTGGCCGGAGGGTTTCAACAATTCAGACGGCAGTGTATGGGCTGGCATTGTCGTGTACAACAAAACACCTTTCAACAGTAGTCCTTAGCGTTTCCTTCGAATTGGCTGACCGCAGCTAAGTCAAACAGCATCTCACAAAAAGCGAGTACTATTTACTTTTATGCCCCTCTCTTGATCATGTTCCAATATTGGCCTTTGAGAATCCCAAAAGCAATGAGCATCATATTCTCGCTGTTTGTTTCATTTTTGAACTTTATTTTGGCCGCCAGTTGCGGATGTTCCCATTCCATATTCTGGTGTTTGCCCTCTCCATACAGTAATAGTAGTAGTAGTAGTAGTAGTAGTAGTAGTAGTAGAAGTGTATCCCTAACAGTGCAGTCCACACAATCACATCACCTCAACTTTAGGGCGTTCAGTTTATTACTTCCTATTGCACGTTCCGGGGTATCCACATTTCGTCCCCAGTTACGATGCGTCTTAAAAAAGTCACCTTCGTTTTGCTGGTCGTTCAAAAGACGCCGGTAGGTATCCAGAAGTCAGCGTTTGAGCGCGCCTGTCATTTGTTTGAGGATTTTATGAAAGCCTAGTCTGTTGAGGATGATTTCATTTTTGGAGCCATGACTGATTTGCAGACGATTTTCCACTTGATCAGGTAGTCACCCTAATGTTCAGAATTATGACGCGGTTTCGAACAGTGTTCTCATCGGTAGCGGATGTGGACGGTCGCCCCGGTCATTCTGCATCTTACATTTTTACATTCGTTTTTTAAACTTTTCAACCAACTGGTACCCACTTCGCTTCGTTGACGCACTGTGCCTATAACTATGCTATACTTCTTCGATGGGTTTCTGACCCTGCGACGCCTTTATCACACAAAACTCGGGGTCACTTCATGCTGGTCTTTTTTAGTGCACACCACAAGCGTTAAGAGTGCACATTAACACCACGACGGTAGTACAACAATTGATCTACCAAGGTCGGAACCGCGACACGGTGACTAAATGTGTCTGTACTGAGTTGCGCAAGCAGTTAGCAGCACTAGCAACCCAATAAAAATGACAGTGAAGACTAAAATGCGTTTATTCTGTCTGAGTCGCCCACATACATATATAAATCCTGCGGCTGACAAAACAGATGCGGATACTTGAAATCCGCGGACTGCTGTGCTTCACTAATAGGGATTAAACTATGTTAACGAAACTGAACCGATTACGGTCATTCATTACATATGTGCGACAAGGACACGATCCCGAATAACGAACGGATAAGTGGGAGTCCAAATGCGTTGTTTCCGATTTGGCATGTCGCGTGTTTGTTGTTGCAAGGTTTATAAGGCTGCATATGATATTTTGTAGTTGTAAATAATAATTTATTCCTTGTAACTGGACGGCATATGGACGACCTAGGCGATGTTGAAGGATACAAGAACTAGCACGTTGTGTCGGTTTGTATTCAGTAGCTTCAGCCTGTAAGAGTGAGACGAATATGGAAGACGGATGAAACTAGCGCAGAGTGTTCTTTGTTCACGGTTTGGGCCATTCTGTTCCGGCTACCAAGGAAAATCGTTTGTGAGGTCAACCCGTCGTTTTTCTTCCTACCCACAGTTTATATTTAATAATTGCTTCTCTGGTGTTAGTATTTGTTAATACAGTACATAGACACACTGGAAAATGTCTCCAACTAAAATGTGTACGTACTAACCAAACCAGAATTTTGTTCTGTTACCAGTTTAATGTACTATTGGCCATTTTAAATAAAATTGACACAAAGCGAATTCAACTTCATGTACGTACATTAAGATTCAATTGAAGTGACATGTACCGAAACTGTTCGGTCAGCAACTTTCAGTGTAGGACCCCAGCCCATCCACTGTCATACACTACAATTTCATCAGAATCTGTGAGGTATCGTAGTCTTTATGCTGATTGCAAAAAATGGACGGCTAGGGTATCACAGGACAACGCAAAACAAGTATTACAGATTCCAATAGCGCAAGTTCTGCTACGATCAAATTCTGTTTCGCTCTGCGGCACGAAGCCGATTAGCGCTGAGGCGACTGCTGTGGGAAATGTGTGGAAACAATGTAGCAGTGAGAAACCATGACCGTTCGCCGCCACGTGGAGCTCGAACAGTTTTTATAGCGATCGCCGACCTCGTGCAACCGGCCCTGTGGTAGGGATGTCAAATTACATCACCGAGCGCAACACGCATGCACACCGCGCAGAGCCAACAATGAAGTACTCGAGCAGCAGATCCGGGTAGGTCCTGTCCTAACATATGACGTGACACTAGCTTGATTGAGAATTGCTTTCCGTTAACCGCATTTTCTAATAATCGTAGTCGGATATTATATTTCAGACCTATAATTTCTTTTCTGAACACATAATAGATTAACGTAGCGACTGTGTAGGAAACATTTTGGAGGTACACGGTTCGAACCTTGACGGAACCACCGGCAATTGTGTTAACAGTTCCTGAGTTCCTGGTTGAACGCCGGCTAGTAACTTTAAATAAGGAAAGGCCGCCTCATCCCCAGCCGTTACCTGTTCACCGTTGATCTCATTGCATTCCCTCTACAGCAGCCGTGACAACGCAGTTAGGAACACACTGTACAACGGTAAAATTCGTTGTATCTTGGGTGTGTGTATATTGTGATCAAGAGTCGAAGCCCCGCGAACTGCGAAAATGTTTTTCCGAGGTCAGTGATGGTAAAAACAGCTTCAGGAATACCATAAGCACAGACATTCTTTGACTAAAATGCGTAATTTAATTAAAGTAGCAGAACATGTGCATCTTCAGTATAAATAACATGGCCTCACACGATGTCATTTTATCAGTAGAACGAAACAGTTTTTATGTTGGGAAGTGTATATTTATTTATTTTTTTTGTTTGTAATGCGTTCTTGTAGGAAGTGTATAAATTTCACAAGCAGAACAGAGGTCGTTTCTTTTCGGACAGTGTATCTTCCCGCGTGTTTAGCTCAAACTCTACTGACTGGTTATCCATTACACGTTTTCCAGACTCAGGCCTTACACGTCTTGATTTTGCGGCGACCTTATTTATTTCTTCAGGGTTTTGTCTTATACGTGGGGTTCATCTGATGTTACGGGTGTGAATTGTAGCGTCGACCAACACCCAAATCTCGTACGCCTGTGCTTCGTTAAACAAACACCGCATCTAAATGTTTAAAACAAAGTTGTGCATCCGTGAAGTTGTATTCTCGTTATATATGCAATTCTGAAACTTGGCGATATTGGTGCATCTTCACTATTATTGCATTTTCTTTGGACAGGATCCCTTATCTGGCCTGTAGATATTTCAAACTGTACCTGAAGGGTGCAACCAAGTATTTTATATTTATGCAGGAAACCCATTTCACCCTGCGTTATATGTTCAGGTGTGCCAACATTTTGTTTACGATGAGGTGTTTTTGAAGAAATAATAAAATTAGATTTGAGATATTTCATAAAATTAATTTGACAGGTAAGGGGTAAAACAGTCTCTGTACAGGCTTGGACAAGCCCTGAGGGTTCCAGGAGGTCGTCAGTCCTACGCACCGGCCGCCATTAGCCCCCAGGAAATATTACTGGTTCTCATTTATTTTAGAGGCTGAGTCGATCACAGGGCCGTAGTGAGGCGGGAAGGATTAAGTCAGTGAAAAATTCCAATTACAATCGGGAATCTAACCCGCGACCTTCCGGCTTGTAGCGCAGTGCCTCAACCAACTGCACCATCGCGAAATAATGACAAGAACGGAGTTCATATATGTATGCGTACAGCAGTATAATTAGGCCTATACTGAGTACGGCAAAGCGGGAGACATCACCGTGGGACGTCAGCAGCGGTCTTCGATTCTACCGACTTTCACATGCCGTCACGACGTGCCATTCTATGCACGCAGAAGTCGTTGCCCTTTAAACAAAACCATTCTAATTTAGTTTTGAACATTTTAAGGACCCTGTTTTCTATTGTTTGAGATCTGCATATCCCAAGAACCGGACCAAGGGATGTGGAAGCCTTCAGATAGGGATCGGCAAAGGAGAATACGTTTGTGGTGTGTTGGTGCAACTGCAGACTGTTGCAACCCTATTATGATTATCCTTATGGTGATAACGGTAATGCAATAAAGCATCCTGTGAAGATGTATCGGTGGAATGAGACGTGCAGTATTAACCACGGCAGTAAATGAAGTTGGGGTGTGAGCCCGGGAAGATAGCCCCCCCCCCCGCACCCAGTAGGTAAGAGACCGGAGAGTACCCAGAGCTGCTGTGAACGCTGTGTAGAAGGGAAGAGTATCTTTGCCTTCCCTGGAATCGAAATACGATTCCTCAGCCGTCCCGTCGCAATGTGGACCGAGCTAGGCTTTCTGCTTTATACTGCATGTGATAATTCGGATACAAGTTGTGCTGCGGTTATTTGAACGTAAGCAAACAAAATTTGAAGCTCAAAGCTTTCTCTTTGCTTCAGTAGCCACTACCATATGAAGATGTATGGGGAGAGGAGGCAAAATTCCTCGCGTTTTTAATGTGTGCGGTAAATGCAATGATCTGTTAGGTTCATGCCCCGACAGCTTGACCTTCATAGAAAGAACCCCACTGGGTAGGAGTCTGGGTGGGTCACAGTCGGTGTAGACGCAGTGGAGAAAAAAAACTTTCACCTGTCTGGAATCGAACCACGATTCCTTTTAAGGCAAAAAAAAACTAAAGTAAGTATTTCTCAGAATTACGCCATGATGGTTTTTGGGAAGTGGAGGTATAGCTCCACACATCCTTAAGTCTTGGCACTAGATGTCATCGGCTTCGCGATCCGAGAAAGAATCCCGGCACCTATGGGTAAAAGCGTCTTATTGGGCCCCAGAACGGGTCTGGTCGTGGTGGAGAAACCTACCAGCCCCTAGTGGGAATGCGCAAATCCATGTCGACCTTCTAGTCACTGTACACTACACGACAGAAGTCTCAGAACAGCTGTCACCTGGCCGAAATTTGAAAATCGGATCTTCCCAAATATGAAGTAGAAGTGCTAACCACTGGATCTAGCACTTGTTTGGCAATGTCTAGCCTTTTCCGTGACATAACTGTCCTTTGAATTGATGCAAGGACTTTTTTATGTCGCCTTTTGGTAACGCTACAGATAATTTCTGGACTTCGTACTGGAAACTTCATACTGGTGTTATAACCAAATCCAGGAAGATGGTACGGTCGTGACATGTAGCACGCATCGGTAAGTTGTGAAATTAAGACCCAGATATAATCGAAACCCCTGAATGCTGTCATAGGCATAGCTGGGAGGTTAATAGCAATCAAAATTTTAAAGACACACATTGTGATTTTATGTGTCGACTAGGTTCATCTAGCCCACAATAGAACCCTTTCGGCAGGCTGTTCTGAACATGGTCATGAACCTTCAGGTTCCTCACAGACCATGGAATTCCTTGATTATCTGGGCATTTTATAAGTTTCTTCAACAAGGCCTCAGCTGCGTGAAATCAGGAGTATTTCAAGTGTAAAAGTGAAGTTCAGTTCCATAACTGTCCAAAGGAATCTGTTAACTTGGATTTGGGTTTGAAAATTGAGTTGGGCTATTTTGTATGAACTTCCACTTATATCCAGATGAAAGGTACGGGCTCAAATTACTGTTGGTGGCAGTTCACTCAATTTAACCGTTTGAAGAATAAACGTGTCAGTTTTATAAAAGGAATCAGTGCGTCCCGCGCAGTAAACACTCTCCACCTCGGTTATACAAAACCAGTCTACTAATGCTGTGTAAGGCGGAAGTCGCTGTCTGTTGTAAGATCCGTACAAAACACATAAACGCAATGCGAGCACCATGTAGAATTTTTGAATGATAATCCTGGTGGTACGTAAAGCAATCGTGTGGTTTTAAAAGGTTAAACCGCAAGAACTGTACGCATGAACGGTTATATGTATGGTGCACATTTCAGCAGATGCCTAAGAATTACGTCTATATCATGGATTTTGGCGCATACCATGGACTCAAGGAGAATAATAGATTAATGGCCTCCGTATTTTTCGAGTGACGCGCGCACGGGCTCCCGCGCGTGCACACACACACACACATACACACCAATATGATTTTGAACTCCCGACTGTCACTGCAAGATTTATGAGCAACAGATCTGTGAGGGGAGAAAATCCTGATTTTCTCAAATTTTCATCCCCTTTCATTCATTGGGGTATATTTGGCATACATTGAACCATTTCTGTCATCGGCGGAAAATAGGATTATTCACGTACCGCAGCTTCTTAACTAGGCCTGCATGTTGAACTTCGCACCGGTGTACTTGGCACTCACTGTCGCCGGTGTGGTGTACGAAGATCACAGGCTGTATTGACTGTTGTTGACTTGGACACGGAGTAGTAGTGTATATTGAAATATTTATTCTGTCCATTTTAAAACACTGTGACATTGCTTACTGATCTATGTCATCACTTATTCTCCTGCGAAACGAGTCAGTAATTTGGAAAATTCTATGTAGTCAAACACAACTGTGTCACGTGAGGTGTATTTAATGACTATATAATGGACAACTACATGTTTCGGCCTGTACTGGCCATCTTCAGGTTGTTTTAGGGGAACTTAACATCTTACTATAAGCATGCGCGCGCACGTGGTGTAGAGATCTCTACAGGCCGAAACATGTAGTTGTCCATTGTATAGTCATTAAACACACCTCATGTGACACAGTTGTGTTTGACTACATAAAATTTTCCGAGTTTCACACACACAGCGGGGATGACACACTTCCTAGACTCAGTAATATACGCATAGCTCAACAGTTCTGGAAAGTTCGCTTCCATTTACTCAGTTAGGCTATCTACATAACTATGTGAACTACAAAACAGAGTGTTAGGTATGAAATATGTGGTTAATTTTGCACGGGTCAGGGATTCTGAAACGTTCTGTATATGCCGTATGGACAAAGCAAGCCTGATGTTCTTTATTTGTAGAATATAAAACACGAGGTCTCGAAAATTCAGGTAATTGGTGAAAATCTCCCCTTCACCCTTTCATTACAGGAACCAGTTAGTCACGGCGTCGTTAGCATTACATGAAGCGCAGAACATGGAACTACGAGTGCTTAAGCACATTCAAAGTTTAGATGTCATGAGTCCTGTGTATAATGGGGGTCGAGTACGCACACGTTTAGGACTGTGCTGAAGTTTTGGTACCAAGGTTTCTGTGCAAACGTTGCCCTGGCAAGTGTTATTTTGACTCGTATATCCACTGTAACACCTACCTTGCAAAGAAGAGCGAATGTAACACTATCGAGTTCCTCGCACACGGCTAACTGTACGACCTGTAACATTTATTTGAAGCGTTTTCGATATGGCGTTTATTTAATGAGATACATGGGGAAATAATTTTAGACTCTGTGCCTGTGACATCTGTAAAGTAATGGGCTTTACAGCAATAAATTCATAGCTTCCACAATAGATTCATATTAACAAGTAACGAAAATTGTGGACAGTGTGGTGTGCTTAATCGTAAGAACACATTTACAAAACGTATGCCATCCGAGTTGGAGTACATTTTCCAGTCTTCTTCAGTGCCAGTTTGAGTTTCCCAGAAGATGCCGACAACTTAGAAAAAGCAGCACAGTGGTCGTCTTTGAACTCACAATTCAATCATCCAGCCAGTCATTTCCCAAGCTGTTGTTAGTTTCGGTAAGAAAATTGCGTATGCATAATTAAATGTGTGCTTGTAGGTCGATAAGAACAATTCTTGTTATAGAAGTTAACGTTATCAAACGTTCTTAAGATTAACCGATAAAATATGAGAAAATACTACTACATAGATTATGCAAGGCGGTTCATTTGTCTTATCGGCTCCCATTTTGCATCCTGTGATGTATGAACACTGCACTCTTGATATTGCCGGCTTATCGTACTTTTGTTTTGATAATTCACAAACCAAGAATTACATTTAATATTAGGCTTCTTCTGCACACAGATTATTAGTTAATGCTTATATTTCTAATTCAGAAAAACTGACACCGTTACAGAGATAATAGCTAACGAAGCAAAAGATAAATTAACTGTCTGATATCAGACCCCACGGTTCGACACTGTTAATAATAAACACATGGTTACTGCCGTCTACAAGTACATTTCCCGAAGGGCATTTCTAGAGTTTTTAACACGCGAAAAATTGTTCGGCAATTAATGACATCATGTCTCACTGTGTCCGGACTCAAGGCAAGGCCGTCTTAGGACGGTTCTCCCCCCTCTTCGCCTACGTGCCAAAATGTTGGCAGTGATGTGAAAAATGTATTCTGGCCTTGATGTATTTGGGGGAGTACTTGTGAATTACGGTTTACTTTAAGACATCTTTTCACCTTTTATAGCCTTGCATAAAAAGAAAATGATCAAGTTAGGAATTACACGTATAGCTCAATTTTCATTTCGTACAAGCTATTTTTGGTACTGTCTGACAGTGATGTCTGAAACGGGAGTGGCGGAAAAATGGTGGCAAAAGCCGGAAGACTTAACGGCAAGGGACTAGTGGATTTAAGAGTACGTGCTTGAAACTTACTTCGCTTCAATGAATCTGCAGCGCAGTACGCTCGGAACTGCCCGTCAAAACGCATGTAGTTCGTCACATCCATTACTGGGGCTTGATTTCCAGGAAAACTAGAACGTCGACACATTTCAGTACAGCTCTCCAGTATCAAATTCAATTACGATGCTTTCAGCTGTTCTCGAATTGTTTTTATGTGTACGGACGGACGAACGGACATGTAAGACGTGAGTGGATGTATGTCTTCTGCAGCTTTTTGTTGCGAATATGCAAAATAATTGAGATGGTTGTGGAGGAAGTAATACCCCGACTTGAGATGTTGGCCTGGCATTTCGTGGTTGCGCTGAGAAAATAACGAAACTTGTTAGGGTAGTCACTGCTAGCTGAGAGCTAACTCGGGAGACGTCCGAGCATTGTGGACTTTTCCCCTTCGAGAACGAGACATCTATTCGCCTAGGCTAGTTATGTAAATCCCTTGTTCCCCCAGTATTTTAACCTCCTTGAGTGTATCATCGACCGCACCTTGTTCTTCAGCTTCCTCAATCTGTGTTCCTAATGTGACAAACAAGTAAGTGGAACAAAAAGTATCTAAATTGAATGGCAAAGCACTCTCTGAATTTATTTGCTCTTCGAAAACGTAATATTAATTTTGCAGACATCACCAGGTGCTGAACATTGTGTTTAGTCCATCCCGACCACCCTCGCCAGGAACTGCATTCTGGCGATGGAACGTGAACGTGCATTTTGTTAACAATGCATGACTTTTTTGAATTTTAAATTGTGCGGTACTTTTTCCCGTATCATTTCGAATCATGCGTTGAGAAACCAATATCATGCGCCGCTCTCACCCTCATCACGGTCGGAAGCAAATAGGAGAAGCAAACCCGCTAACTGACCTTCCGCAAGCCAAAGTCGAGGAAGAAGTACTCTCACACTGCGATCCCACTGTGGATCACTACGGGTGGAGGGGAACGGGACATACGAACTCACTCGGTATATTTCGGATACGTTCGTGTTTGTAATGACGTAAGTGTGCGCATGAGCAGTTGGGACGGTTGCGCCACTCCCCCAACATAGTTCGTACGAAGAATACCTAGCCACGTGCTGTCAGAAGGGGAAGCGATGTAAATACCACAACTCTTAACACAATAACTGAAGATCTCGACCCATTCAGTCCGTGGTTTGCCGGCAGCGTTGTCGGGCGCAACTCTGAAATTTCTTGACGGCTGGGCAGTAATGGAGGATATTTGGGAAAAAACGCAAAAGGAGTGGATAAAGAATTTGTTACTCGCCTGTAAACCAAATGCATTGCCTGGTAAGAATCATAAGGGCCTGTCATGATTACTGAATTTTAGAGCCGTTTTTTACTAATAAAAAACATGCAATGGAAAATTGTCTTCCGAATATTGACAGTAGATTTAATTTTTGGTTCGTTATTGCGTAATCCACCAGCGCACACGTAACGATATCACACCATTTTTTGGTTTATGAATTTATAAAACAGTAGTTTATATATGAGTTTTGTAAGTGGCTAAGCCATATAAGTGTCAAATTATACATCAGATTTAAATCATTGTTCAGAAAATTATGCATTTTCGTATCCGCGTGGCATATGCAAATACCAACACCTCCCCATACAAGCCGCGGGAGTTGAGAGGACCGCCAGGTTATTTGATTGCGTTGGTTTTGATATATTGCGATTTAGTGGTAAAATTTAAGGAAATTAATCATAAGCACAGTTACACTGCTATTTGCCAAACGCACTTATGCATTATTGTAGTAAATGTAAGTTCTTTGTCCAATTAAAATGCGCGTTTTATATACTAGATTTAATACTGTATAATAGTAGTTTCTGAGAGACGTAGTTTCGTTCTGTTAGTGTCATAGAAGCGGTAACTTCGTTTGGTATGGCAAAATTCCACAAAATTAAAAACATGTCTTAAGACGATGGTGCAAAAATACATCCATTAATTTCATATTTGATAACAAGTTTTGGTGTTTAAAGTAGTAATTTTTTACAACCAAACTGCTACGAATTTTATTCAAGTGACGTTCATTTCACATTAATTCCCTGTAGTCAGTTACATTTGGGTGATTTTCCCAACGATTTTCATGTATGCTATTGGGTTTCGTGCCATAGTGATTCGATTTAGTCCATTTTATTCTTGTGTATTCGCGTAATACGAAAGGAGTGGAATAAATCCATCGCGTGTATTGTTCAAGTTTTGTGTGTAACGTATATTTGAATCGCGAAATAACGTGAAGAGGGACGTGATTACTGACTTCGTTTTGCCGCTTCGTATAGTTTTCGTCTGTAATTGCCAGGACTTGGCTTTTAGCTGACTGGTTGTGATATCTTTTTTCAGATAACCTCTGGAACCGCGTATCCGAGATGGTGGGTTACTTCAGCGCCGAGGACGGTTCAGGCCGCGGTGGTGTAGATTGTACTGGTCCCATGGTACCCGAGCAACACGCAGAAGAGCAAGAAGCACCAGTGAAGCGGCTTGTTTGCAGCCCAGATCTACCTGTGTTCTCGTTAACGCAAGCGTTCGAGGAGGCTGCCGCAGCTGCTGTTGTGGAGTCGTCTTCATCCCCAGCGCCGGCCGCAGCGGTGGGTGACAAGGCTTATGAGTGTTCGTTTTGCCACAAGACTTTTCCGCAGAAGAACACGTATCAGAACCACTTGCGATCGCACGGAAAGGAGGGCGAAGACCCGTACCAGTGTAACATATGCGGCAAGACGTTTGCTGTGCCTGCAAGACTCACACGTCACTACCGCACACACACGGGCGAAAAGCCGTATCAGTGTGAATACTGCAGCAAGTCTTTCTCGGTGAAGGAGAACCTCAGTGTTCACAGGCGCATCCACACGAAGGAGCGACCGTACAAGTGCGACATTTGCGCCAGAGCATTCGAACACAGCGGTAAACTGCATCGCCACATGAGGATCCACACAGGTGAGCGGCCGCACAAGTGCGGCGTCTGTGCCAAGACTTTTATCCAGAGTGGGCAGCTCGTCATTCACATGCGGACACATACGGGGGAAAAACCTTATGTGTGCGCGGCATGCGGTAAAGGCTTTACATGCTCGAAACAACTGAAGGTGCACACGCGCACCCACACAGGGGAGAAACCATACTCCTGCGATATTTGCGGCAAGGCTTTCGGTTACAACCACGTGCTCAAGCTTCACCAAGTGGCGCACTATGGAGAGAAAGTGTACAAGTGCACAATCTGCAGTCAGACCTTTACGTCCAAGAAAACCATGGAGGTTCACATCAAAAGCCACTCAGAGCCTTCGAACACGGCGCGTAGTCCGCAACCAGCCACGGCCATACCGACAGGGCGGCAAAACACTGATCCAAGCGAGTCATCATGTGCTTCATCCAGTAGTGATAAGGAGAATAAGAGCGACAGCGACATCGAACATCCGTCCCGGCTTCCCACTGCTTCGAGTGCATTTGACCCTGCCTCCCCATCCACTGTAGTGCCCATTTCCCCGCCCGTCCAATTCCCACAGCAGGAAGAACAGTCACAACCCCACCCAAACATGCGGGAGCTCTGTTACTACCTGTACCCTGGGGGGCCGTCTTACCAGCAACGTTATGCGGCTTCTTCCACCTCCGGTGTGAACCCCGTTCTGCTTGCTGTCGCCGCAGCAGCGTCCGAGGGCCGAAGCTTGTCTCCAATTCCCCGAACGGAGGAACGTAATGACAACAGCGATGTGTTCAGGAGGCGGCAGGAAGAGGTTCCACCTGAACCTTCGCTGCCAGTCACAGAACCTTCCGTGTACTTGTGTCCAGAACCCCTCCCGTCCATGCAGCGACGGTCATCACCATACCATTTCCAGCTGCCTCCCCCAGAGTACCTGGAGGAGCCTGTACACATCAGCCTTCCATTGACTCCAGCTTACAGCAGTCCCAGTAGCAGTAGCAGTTCCAGCAGTGGCAGACAGCGGCGACCAGAGGATGCGGATGAGTCGGAGATGGAGCCCTCGGTTTCAGCTGAAGAGCAAGACCCTCTTTTGACGCCCCCCAGTAGCAACCCTGTGAGTCCTGTCCCCTCGTCCTCTCCAGACCCTATCGATCTTGCCACAGTCAGCAAAGAGGCCCTCATTCTGCCACCAAGAAAACGCTCAAAAATGATACTCAAGTCCATGGAAACAGCAGCGCCAGAAGTGGTGTCTGTCCGATCTAGGTCTGTCATTCACTATGCAAGGGCTTCATAATGCACTCAGGCTCAGCGCAAGATTAAGAAGGTATGATCTCACAGACTTATCTTGTGGCTAGCATACAACCTCAATCATGTCTGTGATAAATGTGTGTTGAGGCCTCTAAGGCAAGACAGTGTTTCATTCCCAAGTGACAAACTGCAGCAATGCACCTCACTGAAGCAATAACATTATCATAAACAGTGTCAGTCAGTGTTCATAGTGTCTATATATTCCAGAGTTGAAGTAACATCCTTTCTTAATTGTTTAATGTGTGTGGCCACTTATTTCATTCGGGATGATGAAAACTATGTTCCGGAGGTAACCGTTGCAAGAAAATATGTTCCACCATGTGCGTGTATTGTACATAGTATAAAATAGCCAAAACGCAAAAATAATTTAGTGTCATTATTATTATTATTATTGTTGTATCGCCAGTTCCTCATTTGAGCGTGCAGGTGCTTCACTGGTTTTGTACATAAAAGTCTCAGCATGTATGTAGATATAATAGAAATGGGATATGAATTGTAAGTGCCATGTAACCGATGTCAATATTAAGTGTCGTAGCTCTTTGTCTGTGTTGTGTTTGCACTGCTGACCAGTAAGCGCATATATGATGAAGTCTACTGGCATGCAGTTGATTGGTTTTCAGAAGCTGAGAAGTAACAGGAATGTCATGTAGATATTTTCCTCAAATTGCCACAAAACCATGTAATGTGTTCACACTCTAATCATAATTTTCTGTCTGCTGTTTCTAGTCATTTTAGTTTTTCCAAATTTCGTAAGGTTGTAAAGTTACTTCTAAAAATATTCACCAAAGTCAGTGTTTGCATTTATCAGTTAATTGAAATTTTTACCACAAATTCACAGACGTCATTAATCACATTCTGTTTTTTTGGATAGGGTTTTGCTCGTACAGGTGCTGTGTGTATATATATATATACACACACACACACACACACACACACATACATATATATATATTTGAATTATTCAAAAATACAGAAAGAAACTAATTCTCTTACTTCACAAACAAAAAGTACAAAGTTTGATGAATGAACTCTGTTGTGTGCTTTCCAAGAATTATTGACAAAAAGATTACATCATCAAGGCTACACATTTTTAAACAGATGGTAATATGATGCTGAAGAACTGTGAGAAACTAATCTCATTTTATGTTACATGTCACTGTTGATACCTGTCAAGAGAATGCACATTGATACACAATTCACCAAAGATCATCTAAAAATGTTTATGTTAATATTTGTGAACATGAATCTGTCTGTAAAGGAGCTGTATATCTGATGACATATATCAACCTTCACACCACATAGGCATCCTACAAACAAATTTTACTACTTGAATTCTGTTCAGTTGCATTTGGACAAATATTTCACATACTTTCATAATACGGCCCCATCTTGTGGAAGTGAGTAGGACATACAGGTTCTGTAATGTGAGAAAAAAAAATCTTTTTCCTGAATGCTTACAGTCTGTTGTGCTCCAGGAATAGTTCTCCTTGTATGAATTCTTAGCCATGTACTAGGACTTACAGGATCCAACCAAGAGAAGGCCTCTGTCTCCACAGCACAAAAAAGCACAAATTGCAAACACCCATGCTTTCAGTATGAGTGGCTCAAGACAGTTACTGTGTGGCCACGTAGCTAGCAATAAGGTAGAAGGTAAAGCAGTCCCGTTACAGGTCTGGAGTGGCCCAGGGGGCTCCAGGAAGTTAAGGCTCCCAGATTTCGTGACAACGGCACAGGATGGTGGTAGGTTGTCAGCCTTACGCACCGGCCGCCTTTACCCCCAGGAAATGCTCCTGGTACTCATTTCAGTTAGAGGCTGATTCGACCCCAGGGCCATAGTGCGATCGGAAGGATTTTATGTCAATAAAAAATCCAATGACACCAGCTGGGATCGAACCAGCAACCTTCCGATTTGTAACACAGCACCTTAACCACTGTGCTAACGCCAGCAATAAGGTTTCAACTTATAATTGTCATATATAGTGGTTCTGAGCGCAGCAGCTTTTTTATAGCCTGCATCCGAAGGGACAGCCCATGACTGCCATCATGCTTTCTCAGAAACATAATGAATGGGGCATTCTGTGTAAGCATAACTTGATATTTGTTTGGTTAATTGAAATGTTTGTTTCAAGGTAAACAATGCCGCCACAATTACTTTATTTTTAGACCATTTCTGAATGGTTATTCATATTTTGTGAACGAGAAGGCTGACGAGTTGCACATTTGGGTGAAACAGATGTAAAAGTTTGGTAAAAATTATGTTGAATCCAGGCCCATCCCAGTTCTTACTAGAGACATCATGAGCTTTGCATAACTTCTTGTTCCCTTCTCATGCTACAGAGTCTTAGTCTCAGAATGTGCAGGACCACATACCCTGCTGTGCAACAGTTTCACTATTTTATGTTTGGATCTATTAATAAAATCATTGCTGTCATTGCACTTATACTGAATGACCCATAAAACAAACACTTTGACACCTATACACAAACAAGTTAATTTTATATAACTGTTTTGCCTCTTAAGCATCTCTTATATGTTTTGAAGTTAAATGTATTTTGATAATGTTGCACTAAATCCTATGTACATTCAGGGAAAATGTCATTTGTAAAATGTTTCACAGAAGAGGACCATCAATTTGGTAGAGTTTCCCAGAGCATGTGCATTGCCTCTTACATTTATATTTCTGTGGCAGTTATCAATTGCCAATAATACAAAGATGGCTGTTTTAATTTCACATTCACATTGTTACCTGTCCATTGCTGGCATATTTCCTGCAATAATTCTCTCAAGACTGGGGCAGTAGTTGCATGTATATGAACCATTACTCAATATCTAATCCTTTCAATGCTGTGAGCTACATTAACATGAAATGTATCTTTTTGCCCGTACATTTTAAGTGTGTGACATACCAAAACCTCTCCTGTGACCTCGATTTTGTACGTTAAGCAATTTACAATGGAAGTACACAAGCAAAAGAAAGCATATTTGCTATAAAAGATTCTGCATGTAGAAAGAGTAAGTGCATACAAGGTGTTCATGGCTGGAATATTGTGTATGATATATTCCACACAATGTGAAACTTCATTTCAGCAGTGAATAAGCATTTGTATTTCTTGTGAGTGTGGAACACTCGTATTCTGTATACTGTCCAATAAATATTAACATCAGCACCGATGCCTCTTTCGTTTGTTACCGACAAGTGACGACAAAAATAGGTGATAAGTAATAAAATAATTGTTTATTGTGCCTTTACATTATTTTGTAAACCTCTGAGAGCGCGAGAAATTCATTGCTAATTTCAACATCGCGAGCAGTTTTCAAATTCACTTCCAGAATTTATCCTATCCAAAAAATCGTCCACATTGATGAAAAATCAAAGATGATGCTTGGGTATATCTGAACTATATTAGTAATGATATCTTTATACACAATGTATATTAGTAATGATATCTTTATACACGTAGGCTAATTATGAGTAACTAAGACATGTATAACAACAGTATTTTATGTCTTATAGGCCTGTGGTGTGTGGCGGTAAGTTAGGCTGGGAGCATTTGAAAGGGCGTGAGTAGGCGCCCTGTGTGTTCTGAATAATTGCTGGCTGTAGAATTTTTGTTTGAATGGTGAACTGAATTAACATTGGGTTGCCCAGTGTGCATGCGTGTCTGCGACATATCGGTCTCCTAGACCCAAAATGTGTTAGTTTTACATCAACATATTCACGGCGTCACGTCATAGAATACCCTAAGTGTTCAACACTATGGGAAATTTGCACTATAAAAAGCGTGGATGAATATTTCACGTAGTGCTGTACTGGGTGCAGTTTTGCCATGGCATCACTGCTGGGCTTGTCTGTAGACTGTACCTTAGTACCACGGCATGAAGTCATTCAAACTTTGTTGCCATTCTCATCAGTCGCGAGAAACAAATTTCATCCTTCCGAAGGACCAACCTGCGTTTGAATGACGCTATGACCGACAACTGTAACACACACACAAAGGAGTAGGGCCTATGTGCTTCCGATTAAGGATGGTACGGACATGTTTTTATAATCAGAAATTTCAGAACTCGTGTTGCTGGAAAATACTGTAGTTAGGCGTACTTAGTAACACAAAAAATTGGTAATGAGACTGGTTTTACGTGTGTGCTTGTGAAAGCACGTGCAGGTTAGACTGACGATGGTACAAAGAAACTATTGCCATGATTCTGCAGCTGAATGTATCAGAAGACCCAGTTACAACTTAATATCAGTGTTCATTGAATGTAATAAATAAAAAAACAGTGTTTATATTTTACTTATCTTTCCGATTGAACAGTTTATAATATATAATGAGATTGTTTAGACCTTCGCCTAGTGACTTTATCATCATTGTTACATTTTTAAAACCACTGAAGTTGATCTTCATGTTCAGAGTGGAACAGTTTAAACTCTGATCAGTCTTAGTTGAGCGCGACATTTCACTGGTTAATGTGTGGACAAATAATAGAAATAAGCGTATTATATTAAAAGAAATCGTTTCTTAATTCTTTATGTTGTGGTCCCCGAGATGTCACGCTATCAGCAGAAGACCTGTCACTCGATCAATGGGAAGCCATCACTTAGTTCACAGTAACGGTGGGTGGATGAAGGGATGTAAGCAAAGCAGAGGAAGAGCGTAGGACGAATGTAAACCCTACTTCAATGAACAGACACCCTCGTTTTTATACATCAACTGCGAATGTTTCAAAATTTGAATCCATACGAACATTACTAAACGACAGAAATTATATTCCTGATTAACTTCGTAACAGATTAAATTCTCAGAATGCTTTTATAGCCCGTTTTACTGTACAAACCAGCAGCCTAAGTTTGCCGATAGTTCTGTATGGGTGTGTAACGTATTCCTTTTTTGACGGACGACCGCAAATTATAAACGCTTGAAAATCAAGTGATGTTGATAAGAGAAGAATGAGATACACAAGGGTCGAAGGGCTGGACATGTGGCTAGAATTGAGTAGACAAAGAATACAAACAAGTTGGGTGGGGAAAACTCTAGGGGAGACATCCATTTGGAAGACCAAGAAGGCGATGACGGAACAGCATAACCTGAATCCACGGATAAGGATAGGTGGTGAGTGGAGTTAAGCTTGGAGTTCTAATCAACAGCAGACCTCGACGCTGCTCAAATGAAAATTATGTACAGTTCTTTTTAGTGGCTTCCGTGACGAACACATAAGATGTCAGTTTTCATTTTGATATTTTACGAGACTGTATTAACCCGTGGGTTTGTATTGCTTTAACGAAAGTTGCGAACTAGTCAATGGTAGACAACTGCGGATTTAAAAAATCAGTGTCCTTGTATATTCGCATGTCCGGGTTACCCTAGGATTCATAGCCACCCAGTATTGCTTCGCCTGTTAATTAGAACACCAGACAGTCTTAATGGAATACAGCATTTGAACGGGAACTTAAACTGCCCTTGATTTCCCAGCTGTGATTGTACGGTACGATATTGACATACCATGATTCACACCAATCGAGTCCTCAGATTGGCCGTCAATAAGTAGCTAAATTAATCATAACCTGCTCGACATGTCGCTACATAACCAGTCGTTACGAACAACGCACAGTTAATCCACCCGCACACCCAGAAAGGAGGCGATAAAGTCCAGAGATGTGAGGATTAAAACAGTGGGTTGCTGCAATATCCACGAACAAATGATCTGATGTACTAACGATGTGTTTGTTTCTCTGTACTAGTTGCTAGTGAAGGAAAAGTAGAGAAGGAGAAAACATTTTTGTATTTTTTGTGAGCCACGTCAGAATTAATTAATAATGAAACGATTTTCTTTATGGCTGTATAATATGCTCCAAATATATAATGTAATTTTATGTAGGCCTAATCTCTACCGGGGCCAGTAATCTAAATACAGCTAAAAAAACCAGATCTGTGCGAGAACTCTGCACGTTGAAACAGATTAAACGACGCGGATGAAAACTGACGTCAGCGCCTCCATGTTTGGGTCTCTAATGCTTTATTTTCAAAACTGTGAAGAACAAAATTTTCACTTTTTGTTATTTAGTAATCCATTTCTTTTTCAGGAAAAATAATTACAGTTTATACGGTTACTGCATAAAAATGAGAAAAATGTTGAGTTGATAATGTTAGACACGGAACGCTTCAAACTTATTTGCAAGAATATACCGTCTAACTAAAAAACCAAAGACAGGATAGAACCGACTAAATATGTCTATTCGTAGGCGCACTGGCCATTAAAAATAAGAAGAACAAGGAGTTAAAACTAGCCACACGGCAGGCCTACTTGAAGTACATTCACAACATAGTCATCTTACAAAACATTGAATATATATGGAATAAAACTGCACCTAACGCGAACTGTTTCTCGGATTTCCCGTTGAATTTTAACGGTTACATTTCCAGTCGGTTACTAAATAGGTTATTAATAACTCCAGTGCATTAACTGCCAATATATTTACTCCATACACAGATTAATACGTAACAAAATTTTACCCTATCCATATATCTTATTGAGCACTGTACAGACACGTCCAACAGGTCACAAAGTGCAACAGTGCGGGGACATTTTATTTTAACTTGCTCGTGCGGTTTCAAGGTCAGAACAGAAGTTCCGAACCAGCATGTTTCAACTATCGATCAAGGGACTCAAAGAGTCTTCATTAAACTCCAACATAAAATTCACTTCTCCTTTCAGAAGGCCGTACTGGTTCAGTGTGTTTAGTTTTGGTAAACTAAAATATTAAGTGAACAAGACTAAATCGGGAAAAATATGGTCTCCGGGTCGGTCATGTAGAAATTCAGTCGGCCCGCCGCGAAAGGTAATGGCAAATTTATCCCTTTGTTTAACCACACCATATGAAGACACACTGGGGAATGGATATCACGCTCCATTCAGTCTGAACATTGGCATCAGATGGAGGTGAGTCACGGCCATGTTAATACACGTTCTTGGACTAGGTACTTTATAAGCAAAGAACTGCCCGACATTCTGCACAGGGTACGACGACCGTACAGTACGTTCCATTTTCCTGGATTACCGCAGTCTTGCTTCCGTCTTTAGGGAAAACGAGGGATGCGTGGCTTCACTTTCTCGTTTATTACGTCCCAGACCGAATCGGAGCAACTTTGTATTATGCGATCAAATGCCTGGTTTCGTGTTTTACCCTAGACATGGGAGGACCAGCGCCCTTGATACTACTTCGTCGGAAACGTGCAGAGATGGGTGACAGACATTCCATGCACTGTAGGGCTGGTTGGTGTACTCCTGCGCATGCATATTGACCGCCTGGAGTTTGTTATCAACATGTGTGACCTTGACCTACATCAGCCCCAACTTGCGCAGCTAATCTGTGCACTGCTCGCAGCGCAAACCAACACCAGATTCAGTTTGTCAGCCTTTCAATACGTACTGTGCAATCACAAATCTGCCGTTACGTTCCCACAGTCCAGTAACTGGACGTGGGTTGGACGGCCGGATACCATTCCCAGCATGATTTGGAATTTTTCTGCCTGCCACCCTCTGCGATGGCTCTGGGACCCGTCCAGTCTCATAGCCAGTAGGTAACGGAGATAAAGCGGCTGGAGCGTGGATCTGACAACTGACCTCCATAGAGGGCCGAGGCCAATACTGCATAGGGCAATACATGTGACACCACGCACATTTTCATGGCGGGATATTTCAGTAGGCTAACCACAGGAACAGCGTACTTACTGTAAGGGAAAACGCAGAAACTTTGGTAGTGGCTAGTAAGGAGAGTGGATCAGAAGTAAATGCTGATAAACTAAGTACATGGTCGTGTCTCGAGATCAGAATGCAGGACGAAGTCATAGTATGAAGATTGATAATAGTTCCTTTGAAAGGGTGGAAGAGTTCAGATATTTGGGAACAACTTTAACAAATCAAAATTCTATTCAGGAAGAAATTAAGAGCACATTGAACTCAGGGAATGCTTGCTATCATTCGGTGCAGAATCTGTTGTCTTCAAGTCTGCTATCCAAAAAAAATACAAATTGGATATACAGAATTATAATTTTGCCCGTTGTTTTGTACTGGTGTGAAACTTGGTCGCTGACATTGACGGAGGAACATAGGCTGAGGGTGTTTGAGAACAGCGTGTTGAGGAGAATATTTGGGCGTAAGAGGGATGAGGTAACAGGGGAATGGAAAAAAGTACATGATGAGGAACTTAATGTTCTGTACTCCTCACCCAATATTATGCGCGGGTGATAAAATCGAGAAGAATGAGATGGGCGGGGCATGTAGCGCGTATGTCGGAGGGGAGAGGCGTGTACAGGGTTTTGGTGGGGAAACCTAGGGGAAAGAGACCACTGGAGAGACTCAGACGTAGAGGGGAGGATAATATTAAGATGGATCTTTAGGAAGTGGAATGTGGGGGTATGGGCTTGTGAATGCGGTAATGAACCTTCGGTTTCCATAAAATGCGGGGAATTTCTTGACTAGGTGCAAAACTGTTAGCTTCTGAAGAAGGACTCTGCTCCATGGAGTAAGTAAGAAAATACAGGAACAAATGCACATCATATTTAGTACAACAGCTGTCTTGTCAAAAGCCACATCATTCTTACAAAATTGGTCTAGGTTTTTTAATGAGATACATACAGCTCATGCGTAACACAGAAATAAATAATAACGGTTTGTCAGCTGCCTCGAATAAGACCGATTCTTTGGTTATTTAATAATGTTGTTTCTAGCATCAATTTCCTGGATTTCTGCGTTCGCCATGATGATAAGGTACAAGGACCTTCGTTCCATGAAGGAGTCGTTTATCTTCTGAAGATTGTCTTCGAACACGGCCAAGCGCACGTTGAACCAACAAGATGAATATTATGAAGGGCATGTGGCTGGGGGAATAATAGTCACGACCTGTGAATATGCAACGGCTTGGAAAGATGAGGGTATTGAATTTTAAAATCTGGTGGTATTTTCTAAAAATAATTAGTACGCACACCCTTTGGGTGCCATTTTAAAAAGGCGCATTTTATCAACGCTTGCAGTCAGTCTGCTGTCAGTTACCGGAGCACTCTAAATCGAGTACACAACGATTAGATGGTGCGATAACTTATCAAATCTGCTCGCTAAAAATACCAGACTTGGAAATGCGTTTCACACGAAACTAGCGTTCACCAAAATATTGTGAACGGTTTCATATAGTCCTCTGTTACCGTGGTGACAGAAATATGTGTTAGATAATGGCCAGTGATTATTTTGTACACGTAAAGTGGACAATTAAATAGCTGTACAAATAGTAAGTTACTATGAATGAGTAATTAATCTTGAAATATATGGCATCTCAAGTTAAGGCATCCCCGTTGTGTGTGTAACAATGAAGTAACAGGGCAAAGTAAGTCAAAACACAACTAGTTTATTGCTTATGCGTTAATGAAACGACATGTTTCGGCCTACTCAGAGGCCATCATCAGGTTTACAAAGTTATAAGAGACTAAACAAACAATATTTAATCCCTTAGAACTTTGTAAACCTGATGATGGCCTCTGAGTAGGCCGAAACATGTCGTTTCTTTAACACCCAACCAATAAATTAGTTGTGTTTTGACTTACTTTGGCCTTTTGCTTCAAATATATGGCATGTTTATCTGATTTCCTGCATTCCACTCGTCTGACATTACAAGTATTCTTTTATGTTCACACATTTTCAGCGCCTTATAAAATCACGTCGCTGAACAACGAAAATGAAAGTATGAATGCCCACCCCGTGCAACTTAGGGATTACAGTAATTAGTAGGAAGAACACGACTCCCACCCTCCTAGTCCAAACAGTTTGCTCCTCCATTCCCTTCATGAATCATTATGAATAAGCAGACACGTTAACCTTGACTATCACAGACGACATGTTTAGCCCACTGGCATACTTTAACGGCTCCTTTCTGTTGGGACTACGCCGGCTGCTTCAACGTCTGTGAAACGTCACGGCAAGGGAGCTGAACTAGTTTCAGTTATTAGAGACGGCAGATGACTGCTTCTAATGTCCAGCAACTAAACTATTTCCACGGAATATTTAAATTATTTTGTAAATTTTTTTTTTTTAAAGTGTTGTACGGGTAGTTTGAGTTCACTGTATAAATTGTGCGCAACTGGTTGCGGGGAGGAAACGCCAGATACTTCCTATAGTAAAACCTACGAGAAACACTAATTTCTCAAATTATTTTTGAAATGAGACTCCACATGTTTCGGACAGTATCTCTGTCCATCATCAGGAGTCTAGCACTGTACACACAGCAATAGGTATATGTCATACAGTTTATGCTGACTGCTTGCTAGCATAGCAAGCAGTCAGCATAAACTGTATGTATTGCTGTGTGTACAGTGCTAGACTCCTGATGATGGACAGAGATACTGTCCGAAACATGTGGAGTCCCATTTCAAAAATAATTTGAGAAATTAGTGTTTCTCGTTAGTTTTATTATAAGAAAATATCACGATGCACGGTCCTCAGAATGTCAAATTCGTCAGATACTTCATTAACCATTTAGGCAGCCGTAATACGTCTCCTATCGCTAAATGCTTTGCAGCATCCTTGTTACATAATTTTACAAAAGCGCCCCATTCGGTGAAATGGTGCCAACTACAGCGCGGAACTGGAAGCAGATCCACAAATTAGGTCGAAAGGGAGTTTGCACATGTGTAGAAAGTGAAACGACGCGCGATCGATGTGCAAGCTAAGGCCAAGGCCAGCCGTATCTATTCTTACAGTTTATTTACTTATTCTGCGGTCGCACTTTGCTTGCTGCATACAAGCGACTGCAATCTGTTCCCGCCCATACAGTAACCCGATGAGTATTTCCTGCGTGACTGACCCTCGACAGTGTACCATAGTAGTGACTAGACAATCCATTTTAGAGCGGAGGGGTGGGGTGGGGGGGGGGGGGAATTGCAAAGGCCAACAGGCAACGAGAGGAGCTGTAATGCTTAGTCGAATGCCAACAGGAAATCAGTACCGAGCAACGACGCCACACCCGCCAAAAATATCACGTGCGGGGGCCACTTCCAGGAAGTGACACTTCACGGTACGCTTCGTACAGGCAATTTTTCCAGACCGAATGTGTACGTTTAACATTACTCAAGAAATTCCTTTTGTGTAGTTCCTACGAAACGAACTGGAGCTTTGTTTTCCGTAGTTCCTGGGCTTTCTCAGACTCTCCAAACAAGTGCTGCTACAGTAACTTCAAATCGGCTACGTCCCCTACCTTCCACATCCTTCACAGTCTGTCACACTCACAGCCCTCTTAACATTGGACACTACACAATATATGCAAATTCGACCCTCGTTGGCCCTTCTCCGTGGATGCTGGGAACCTTCAAATTGGCCACGACTATTTCTTCTACTATATACTGCACTTATTTTTCACTAACACAACTAACAGATGTAGAAACTGTCGAGTCAGTAACGAGTCTTAGCGAGCTAATTAGTTTCAGCAGGCCTCTTACGGCGCACACAGACAGAGCAACCTCGGACATGCCGGAGCAAGGTTTCCATTGTTTTGTCTCAGACATTTCAGAAGGTGCGTCATCATCAGCAGATAGTGACGTAATTCTTTACGTGACCACTAAGGGCCCCATACACTCCAAGTTAAACTGTGCAGTTTAACTGTGTTAAAAAAACTGCACGAAAAACTAAATGAATGCTCTCTGGCACAGCACAGGTTTCCCATCAGGTTTGTCATTTCTGTGTATCTTCTTGTGCGTGTGAATATGGTGGATAAAAACAAGGCTGTCGTTTGTTGTTTGATAACCACGTCGGCCATAATGTCATCCGAAAAGAAGAAAAGAAAGCGTAAAATGTGGAGTAAGAAGTGGTATTTGGAAAGGAATCCATCATGCGATGCTCATCTGCTGAACGAATTGCTAGAAACGGATGAGTGCCTTGAGATGATGCCATCGTGGTGGCTGCCGGTAAAATGAGGAAACTGTCAGATTCCCTGAGTGAATTGCGCAGTTCTCTATGTGAAAGACGACTGGAAAAGACAGTTCTGAGGCCTGCGCTGTTGCCTGTCAAAACTGCGCAGTTTACTCAGTGTTTCCGTCAGGTGTGACGCCACACAATAAAATCGCTCAGTTTAACTGAAAGTGTATAGAAAGCTGCCCTTCTGCTTATTTTCAACATACTCCAGCATTCGTGAACCGCTCCGTCAGTAAATTCAAAGATCCGGGATTAATACTTATCTCTCGAGAAGGCAGAGGGATTTTATGTATAAAACGCCATTATACAGGGTGATCAAAAAGTCTCTGTGCACCTGACTTCTGTATTGTAATAATCAGTTGCACAGAGACTTTTTCATCACCCTGTATTAATACTCGAATTTTATTATGAATTAACTTCGTATTTCGGTTTATAAGCAACACTTTTTAAATCTAACTCCAGTTTGCAGTATATTGTGCCTAATGGTCAAGAATATCAGGAATAAATTTAAACCAAATAAAATTCGCATAAAATATGTAAATCTGTATTTATTTTTATTTGCAATACACTTATTCATGTTCGTATCAAATAAACATTCTAGTGTTGCGTCAACTTCTAGTGCCGATTAAATTTTTCACAACGAAAGACGCATTATTCTATAACTTTTGAATATCTTCTTATGCAATGGGTGGTTGGGCAGTCCATAGGCTGAGGGGATTACTTCAACAGCAACGCGAAAACGACTTGGATCGGTGTTTCCTCTATTTATCCCCGTCGCTGCCAGCCCGGCATCTTTCTGAACTTCGTACTTGTTGTGATTAACCTTTAGACGCCTAATGTCAACTATAATGGTCGTACCGCACCGCTAAACTCTAAAGTTGCATTTTATATATTTATTCAACAAATATAGGTACTGAATATTTTAAACATGGTATATACTCTCCTTTTTTCCTCTTCAAAATGCAGTTTGTTTCATAATTCCAACGTATTTGGTTCCTGTATTATTCACATTTTATATACAGGGTGTGCTAAAATTAAAAAAAATAATTCCGGCGCCAAAAGGTTAATAAAATGTTAATTCACATTAATTGTTTAGTTCGTAACAGTGTTTCGGCAGCGACCGTCTTCTCAATTAACGGTTGCTAACAGTGCAACTACAGGATGTGCGCGGACCGCGAAATTTTTGAAGTTCAGAAAAGTTCTTCATATTCTGAAAGGCTGATGACAACTGCAAGATACCTAGAATGTGTGGCTGCTTAGACTTTAGAAAACTTTACTTTAAGTTCAACTAGAACGAACAAATTGCCATTTAAAATATTATCGAAGTTAAGGATTTTTGAAGGAGTTTCTTTTTAAAAACGTCCCATTGGAATTTTAGTGGCCCTTGTGTTAGTCCGCAGTAACAAACACGAACGATTATAGCAACGTTTGTGAGGGAAAGCAGGCTCTGTGTCTTCAACGTGATAGCACCTCAAGGCCCAAAGAGGGAAAAAGGACGCAATAGATGGCTCAATCTGCAAACAAGCAAGAAAAAAAGTTACAAGCAATTTATCTACTAGGCGTGGCACGTCTTGCGATTTTCCGCCTAGACTAGTCTTGATAGTCACTTTTAAGAGGGTCTCTCCCTGCCATGGCATGGAGCGTTGGCGGATGTGGAGAGAAGAGACGGCTTCCAGATAAGTAGTGGCACTTAACTACATATTGTGACAACATATTTATAATTCTATTAAACGGTTTTTGTGATAAACTGTGGCGGAATTTGCAGGCCCTCAAACATGAACTTAGCAGTAAATAAGCAGTCACAAAAGGCAATCTGGTCCTCCGGCTTGGGGGTTGGACTTCGGCAAAACATTTCCATTAAAACTGTGATAAAATTCTACTAACTGGCTTGGGATAGGATACGAAAAGGTGTTTTGTGGTTGTGATAATGAACTCTATTTTTCACATGAACAGGGAAGCTACTGAGCGGTGGTTTGTTGAACACCGCTCAAGAAAAAAGCTCCAAAACGGAATCAAGAAATTAGCATCACCAAGTGAATTACCTTCGCACAGTCGTGTGAAAATCAACAGGCGTAACGAAGCAAGAATGTTTTGATATTCTTGTGTGTACTTTAAAAGAAGCACTTGTAGTGATTTAGGAATGGCACTTCATGATTATATTCTCAATTTCGATACAGATGACGACGATAAGACCAGTTCTAGCAGAGAGCCGAATAATTATCAATTTCATATATGTGGTTCATTCCTTGCACACTAATATATTTATACAAACAGCTTGATATTTCGGCACGCATTCCGTGTCATCATCGGACCGTTCGTAAACCACACAAATCAACATTCTTAAAGGACAGCATTCACAAGCCGGAATTTTCATAAGTGCATATAGTTTCCGTCTACGGTAGTGGCATGATAGACCTCACATTCACCATGTTCTGATTCTGTGAGGATTACGAAAGGGTAAAAACACTAGCTAACGTAAGTACTGCAAGGTAGGCCAACCAGCGCCTGAACCTCAGAACACCACACCCTCGTTGCATCAAGTGAACGCATAAAGGGGAGATCCTATCTGTCCGTAAGGTTAAGTTTCAAATAATTAATGTAGATCGTAAATGGCGTGTCTACACAGACAGTTGATAGGATTGTGCATTATCCGGACCTCAATGATGGATTTCCCGTCTTGTTACACGTTAACGATTCTGCGATTCAGTACTAATCCATTTCTCGTGTCCTGACAAAGCAAAGACAATTTTGTGGTGATAAGATAACGGGGTTACACCTAAACGTCGGGTGAACAGACAAAATGCTTCAACAGTTTGCCACGGCAAAGACCTTGTTGTACGTTGGCTGTTTCAGGCTGCAGTCTGCCAATACGCTGGCCAAGGTGTACACTGCCTTCACTAAACAAGCCTACCAGAAGGTACAGTGAATTAAATAAAGCGTCAACTTGTGTTTTACCACACGTTTTCATATCCCTTTCGCATTACTTATTTGAATTTCACATCTCCAGTAAACAAGCAATGTCTTATTTCCCAAACATATGAACCGATGTAGCTGAAATTTGATACTGCGCGATCCTACATATGCAGTCCATATTGGTTCAATTTAACGTCTAAATTGCACGAAACAGCCTGGGCTTTATCTTAATACTGACACTGCGTCAACTGCACAGTTCATATCACGACGTATGAGATGATTCATGAATTATGATCGGGTACAGACACGAAATGTGATTGTGGTCTTTGTAAGGAGGGACTCAGAAAACCACGACAAACATATCAGGGAAGAAACTGAAACAAGATTCTATCTACAACTTCCGAGACTTTTTAATCATCCATTGGAGCAGAGTAATGTATAAACACCATACAACAAAAGGTTAATGGAACGGAAAAGCAAGACTTTATTTGCCTTTGTACAATGAATCTTTACTTTATTTAACGTAATCCATATGCCGTGCAACATTGATTATACAGTATCTGATAAAACGAACTGCACAATCAACAATAAATAAACATTACTCACGTTCCGCCTGCCTGTTTCGCCCTCTACAAGGCCCGCTTTAGGGAGATATATACAAAGGTACAAAAGTGCAGCAAATTCTGTCAAAGATGTGCATGTGTAGAATTTATTATTATTATTATTATTTAGGGATGCCTGGCAAAGAAACATCGCTGTTCCATTCATATACAATTTGCGCTTATCGTGGCGATACCTGCAATTTCACACATCAGTAGAGCAGTGTCGTAAATTGCTCAATACGGTAGCAACTACTGCTAGTACTGTCTACTCGCACTTGTGCGAAAAACGAAGGAATGTTGACACACAAGTATATTCTCTCGGCTGGTTTGTCAAATGCTTTGGTTTCTACTCAGTGCCATCTCTAGGTAGGCTTTGTGAATACCGCTAGGATGTTTTTGGCTTCAACCGCATTCTATCGGTTTATTCGTCAAGTGCATTGTTCCTGGCTTCATGGTCCATAGTGCTCTCAGTCCGAAACGCTATCACTTTAACATTTACCAACAAATTCCACGAAATCGTACGATATGTTTCAGTGATCGAAAGGACCTGTCTAGCAACTAAATAACAATTTAAAGAAATCTTGACAGAAGACATACTGTCGTGTTTGAAATTATCATTGTTCATTCAAATTCGTTCTACACTTTGAATATTTTGTGGGCCGGGTAGCTCAGTCGGTGTAGCGACTGACTACTGGCTGGACGGTCCGGGATCGAATCCGGGCGGCGACGATATTTTCCGCCCGTGGGGCCCACCCAGCCTCCTGCAAAACGGGTACCGGGTCTTTCCCGGGGGTAAAGTGGGGCTGGGGCGTGCTGTTGACCACTCACCCCCTTTTAGTGCCGCGGTCATGGAAGAGTAGAGCTATACCTCTACCCACCCTCTGGGCCACACCAGGCCTGTAACGGTATCACTTTACCTTTGAATGTTTTAACTATATTGATAACTAATATTTTGGTTTGGTTGGTCAGTGTATGCTGATTCGTTTTAAGCATATTATTTTATTTATAAAATTAAACAATGGTATCATGTTTTATATCTCTATAATCTATATCTAAACTACCAATTAATTCTCAGTGTGTTAATGACATTGATATTTATTGTATTTACTAACCAATGCTGTAATTGTCAATTGGAAAATGTATAATGAATTATATAGCTAATATTGTAGTCTTGACAAATTCCACATCCCGTGGTGTCTGTAACCAAAAACGGATTAATGGATCGTGAATAAACTGAACATTTGTGAATGTACGCTATTACCCAATAAATACAGTTATATCTGACTTTTTTGTTTTACTGATTAATACTTGGAAAATGCAATTACAACATAAATACTGTTTTACAATTTCATTGCCAAGGTTCAGTTGAACTGATGACGGCAGGTCACTACTCACCCTCCGGCTGTCACACCACATCAGGACTGGTTTTAAAAATTTTTCCTCGGACAAACAACGTTTGTGGTGCTCACCTCGCCCTACACAGCAGTCATACTAAATAAAAAATGTGTATGTTGAGTGATGACTCATCAAAACAACTATGAAGACGCCAACAACACAACCAACAATTTGTTCCGATGAGTTACTCTTTATGCACTTTGGATTTATTTTTGCACTGTGACATGAAAGCAATGATAAACTGTATGACTGGCAGACATGATGGAAAAGGATGTATCTTCTTTCGTTTTGATGAATTACATTTCTAGTAACACACGAACCCTTAAAAACCTACCATACTAGATTCTGCCAAATTTTACAATAAATGATTTATGGGATACTGATGATTCTTACCTCTCATGTGCTGACAATTCTCAACTCTCATCTTACTGGAGGACTGTGTACTGTGTACTGTGTACTGGAGGA